>Ga0209211_10000508_pt1 | contig 78706 bp, 70 predicted proteins | sample RifGroA2_FD_183992 | JGI IMG/M metagenome (GOLD analysis project Ga0209211, IMG submission 183992) | Groundwater microbial communities from Rifle, Colorado, USA - Groundwater A2 (SPAdes) (version 2) | ecosystem: Environmental > Aquatic > Deep subsurface > Groundwater | place: Rifle, Colorado... | reverse complement strand
CGCGCTCCTGACCCCCTGATCTGAGGTCGTTCGCGGATTCAGAGCCCCGCCACCGCACGGGCCGTCTCCGACCGGCGTGGGGAAACGCGAGTACTTACGGTCGTTCGCGCGCGGCCGACGTGAGCCGGAGCTATCGGATCACGACCGGAGACGGCCGGTCCACCGAGGAGCTGGTGACGGGGGGGCGCTACGGCTACGCCCACTCGTGCGTCACCTCGGAGAACTTCCCGGTGCGGCGGTCCCGCCCCAGGGCGGTTCGCGAGATCGTCCTCCTCGAGTTCGAGGACGACGTCACGGCCGACGACGTCACCGCGGAAGCGGCGCGGCGCGGGCTGGAGCGGCCGACGTACGAGGACGCGCTCCACTTCGGGGTCGAGCATCCGGAGGTGCAACGGGAGCGCCCCGTGGTCTTCCTTCATGATCCCTGGGTTGGCTTCTTCGGCCGCCGCGACGTCCTTTGCCTTTGGAGCAACGCGGGCCGGCGCGAGCTGGGGCTCGAAGGCTACGACGACCGGTGGGGCCGGGACGTCAGGTTCGCGTTCGTGCGGCCGGGGCCCGGCGCCGGCGCGCCGCAGGATCAGGAACAGGACACGATGTCGAGGCAGGACCGGAGGATGACGCCGGGCGAGGTGGCAGAGTAGTGCGGGCGTCGAGGAAGCCGACGAGCGGAGGGACAGCGTAACCCATGGACATTCTCCAGGCCATTGGAAACACATCGATGGTTCGACTCCGCAAGGTCGTCCCGCCCAACTGTGCGGACATCTTCGTAAAGCTCGAGGGGGAGAATCCCAGCGGCAGCGTCAAGGACCGGATGGCGCGAGCCCTGATCTCGCGGGCGGAGGCGGATGGTCGACTGAAGCCCGGAGACACCGTCGTCGAGTACACGGGTGGCAGCACGGGGGCATCGCTGGCCCTGGTCTGCGCCGCCAAGGGCTACGGTCTCCGGATCGTCAGCTCCGATGCGTTCAGCCGGGAGAAGCTGGATCAGATGGCGGCGCTTGGTGCGGAGCTGACGCTCGTCCCGAGCCAGGGGGGCCTCACCACCAGGAAGCTGATCCTGGACATGATCGAGACCGCGCGTGGGCTGAGCCGGGAGCCGCACACGTACTGGACCGACCAGCTCAACAACCGGGACAGCCTCGCGGGCTACTACCCCCTGGGCGAGGAGATCTGGCGTCAAACGAACGGGGCGATCGACGCCTTCGTGCACTGCGTGGGGACCGCGGCGTCTTCCCGTGGGGTCGCCACGGTGCTGAAGCGATACAACCCGGCGATCAGGGTCGTCGTCGTCGAGCCCGCCGAATCCTCGGTGTTGCTGGGGGGTCGCGCCGGCCCGCACAAGATCGAGGGCGTCGGGATCGGCTACGCGCCTCCACTCTGGGAGCCGGCTCTCGTGGACGACATCCTGGCGGTGAGCACAGAGGACGCGAAGGCCATGGCGAGGCGCATCGCGCGGGAGGAGGCCCTGTTCGCCGGGACGTCTTCCGGAGCGAACGTCGTCGCCGCGATTCGAGTCGCAGAGCGGCTCGGGCCGGGGGCCAAGGTGGTCACGCTGATGGTCGACTCAGGCCTCAAGTACCTGAGCACCGATGTACACGGGAGGGGATCGTGAGGAGCAGCCGATGAGTGTGCGAGTTGTCCGCCTCGGAACCCCGCGGACGCCGGGAGAGGGAACGAGAATCGGGACCGTTCGCCGGCCTCCCCGTGGCGTGCCGAAGGCACGGTTCTCGACGCAGAACTGGTACGACGTCTGGTTCCCGAACCTCGCCCCGAGTGTGGAGACCATGAAGCTCGGGCAGGAAGCGGCGTCGTCGGCCGAGTGGGCGGCGTTCGGCCGGAGGTACCGGACCGAGATGGCTGCGCCCGCGGCGAAGCACGATCTGGAGCTCCTGGCCGTCCTGTCCCACACGACGAACTTCTCCGTCGGCTGCTACTGCGAGGACGAGAGTCGCTGCCACCGTGCGGTCTTGAAGCAGCTCCTCGTCGAGCACGGGGCGAAGGTCGGGTAGTCCCTCGCGTCAGGCCAGCGGGGCGGGGAGGTCTGAGGCGCCCATCAGGTAGCGATCGACGCCGCGCGCGGCGGAGCGCGCCTCGGCGATCGCCCACACGATGAGCGACTGGCCGCGCTGCATATCGCCGCAGACGAAGACGCCGGGCACCGAGGTCATCCAGCCCTCGTCGCGCCAGACGTTGCCGCGCTCGGTGAGGCGAACGCCGAGGTCGCCGAGGAGCCCCACACGCTCCGGGCCGACGAAGCCCATCGCGAGCAGGACGAGGTCGCAGTCGAGGGCGAACTCGGTCCCGGGGACCGGCGTGAAGCCGAGGCGCCCGTCCTCGCGCGTCAGCTCGACCTGCACGGCGTGCAGCTCCTTGACGCGCCCCGCGCCGTCGCCGACGAAGCGCTGGGTGGAGATCGAGTAGACGCGCTCGCCGCCCTCCTCGTGGGCGCCGGACACGCGGAAGACGTTGGGCCACTGGGGCCACGGATTGTCGGGGGCGCGCTCATCGGGCGGCCGCGGCAGCAGCTCGAGCTGGTGGATCGAGGCGGCCCCCTGGCGATGGGCGGTGCCGAGGCAGTCGGCGCCAGTATCGCCGCCGCCGATGATCACGACGCGCTTGCCGTGGGCGGTGATGAACTCGGCGTCGGGGACCGCGTCGCCCGCGGAGCGCCGGTTCTGGAGCGTCAGGTACTCCATGGCGAAGTGGATGCCCTGGAGGTCGCGCCCGGGCACCGGGAGGTCGCGCGGCTGGGTGGCGCCGCCCGCGAGCACGATCGCGTCGAACTGGGACCGGAGGTCGGCCACCGGGACGGTCACGCCCACGTGGGCGCCGGTCTGGAAGACGACGCCCTCCTTCTCCATGAGCTGGAGCCGCCGGTCGAGGACGCGCTTCTCCATCTTGAACTCGGGGATGCCGTAGCGCAGCAGGCCCCCGATCCGGTCGGCGCGCTCGAAGACCATCACCGCGTGGCCGGCCCGGTTGAGCTGCTCGGCGCACGCGAGCCCCGCGGGCCCCGAGCCGACGACCGCGACGCGCCGGCCGGTGCGGGCCGCGGGCGGCCGGGGCGTGACCCAGCCCCGCTCGAAGGCGTGCTCGATGATCGCGTGCTCGACGGCCTTGATCGCGACCGGGTCGTTGTTGATGCCGAGCACGCACGCCCCCTCGCACGGCGCCGGGCAGAGCCGGCCCGTGAAGTCGGGGAAGTTGTTGGTCGCGTGCAGGCGGTCGATCGCGTCCCGCCAGCGGTCCTTGTAGACCAGATCGTTCCAGTCGGGGATGATGTTGCCGAGCGGGCAGCCCTGGTGGCAGAAGGGGACCCCGCAGTCCATGCAGCGCGCCGCCTGCTGGGCGAGGTCCTGCTGCGAGTACGGAAGGTAGACCTCCTTCCAGTCGCGGAGGCGGTCGGCCACGGGCCGCGCCGGCCACTTCTGGCGCTTGATCTCGAGGAAGCCGGTCGGCTTACCCACTCGTCGCTCCCACGAGCTCGGTGAAGGTGGGCTCGCGCCCCTCGGCGCGCGCGCGCGCCTCGGCGGCCAGCACGCGCTTGTAGTCCTTCGGCATGACCTTGACGAAGCGCGCCTGCATCGCGCGCCAGTTGGCGAGGATCTTGGCTGCGTGAGCCGAGCCCGTGTACGCGACGTGGCGGTCGATCAGGTCCCCGACGAGCTGGACGTCCGCGGGCTGCTCGAGCGGCTCGAGGTCGACCATCTCCCGGTTGCAGCGTCGCTGGAAGTCGCCATCGAGGTCGAGGACGTAGGCGACTCCGCCCGACATGCCCGCGGCGAAGTTGCGCCCGGTCCGGCCGATGACCACCACGCGGCCGCCCGTCATGTACTCGCAGCCGTGGTCGCCGACGCCCTCGACGACCGCGTGGGCGCCGCTGTTGCGCACGCAGAAGCGCTCGCCGGCCAGGCCGCGGACGAACGCCTCGCCGCCCGTGGCCCCGTAGAGCGCGACGTTGCCGATCACGATGTTGTCCTCGGGGACGAACGGCGAGCGCCGCGGCGGGTGGACGATGAGCCGGCCCCCGGAGAGGCCCTTGCCCCAGTAGTCGTTGGCGTCGCCCTCGAGGGTGAAGGTGATGCCTCGCGGCAGGAACGCGCCGAAGCTCTGGCCGGCCGAGCCGCTGAAGTGGACCTGGATCGTGCCGTCGGGCAGGCCCTCGGCGCCCCAGCGGCTCGTGACCTCGTAGCCGAGCATCGTGCCCACGGTGCGGTTCACGTTGCGGATCGGCAGGGCGAGGCTGATCGGCCGCCGGTGCTCGATGGCCTCGCGGCAGGCGGGGATCAGCGTGGTGTGGTCGAGGCCCTTCTCGAGCCCGTGGTCTTGGGGCACGACCCGCCGGCGCGCGACCTCGGGCGGCATCTCCGGCTGGTGGAGGATCGAGGAGAGGTCGAGCCCGCACGCCTTCCAGTGGTCCACCGCCGGCGCGACGTCCAGGCGGTCCACGCGGCCGATCATCTCCTCCATCGTGCGGAAGCCGAGCCGCGCCATGTGCTCGCGGACCTCCTCGGCGAGGAAGCGGAAGAAGTTGACGACGTGCTCGGGCTTGCCCGCGAAGCGCCGGCGCAGCTCCGGGTCCTGGGTGGCGATGCCGACCGGGCAGGTGTTCAGGTGGCAGACGCGCATCATGATGCAGCCGAGCACGACGAGCGGCGCGGTCGAGAAGCCGAACTCCTCGGCGCCGAGCAGGGCGGCGACGACCACGTCGCGCCCGGTCTTCATCTGGCCGTCCACCTGGACGACGATCCGGTCGCGGAGCTTGTTCAGGACCAGGACCTGCTGGGTCTCGGCGAGCCCGAGCTCCCACGGGATGCCGCCGTGCTTGATCGAGGTGAGGGGCGAGGCGCCGGTGCCGCCGTCGTGGCCGGAGATCAGCACGACGTCCGCGTGCGCCTTCGCGACGCCCGCGGCGACCGTGCCCACGCCGACCTCGGCGACCAGCTTCACGTGGATCCGCGCCCGCGGGTTGGCGTTCTTCAGATCGTGGATGAGCTGGGCCAGGTCCTCGATGGAGTAGATGTCGTGGTGCGGGGGCGGCGAGATCAGCCCCACGCCCGGCGTGCTGAGCCGCACCTTCGCGATCCACGGGTAGACCTTGCGGCCCGGGAGCTGGCCGCCCTCGCCGGGCTTGGCGCCCTGGGCCATCTTGATCTGGAGGTCGTCGGCGTTGACGAGGTACTCGCTGGTGACGCCGAAGCGGCCCGAGGCCACCTGCTTGACCGCGCTCCGCCGCCAGTCGCCGTTCGGGTCGCGGCGGTAGCGGGCCGCGTCCTCGCCGCCCTCGCCGGTGTTCGAGCGGGCGCCGAGCCGGTTCATCGCGATCGCGAGCGTCTCGTGCGTCTCCTGGCTGATCGAGCCGTACGACATCGCGCCCGTGGCGAAGTGCTTGACGATCGTCTCGACGGACTCGACCTCCTCGAGCGGGAGCGGCCGGGGCGCCGCGCGCAGGCCGATGAGGCCACGGAGCGTCGCGTGCCGGGCGCTCTGGTCGTCGCAGAGGCGCGTGTACTCCTTGAAGCGCGCGTAGCTGCCGCTGCGGGTCGCGTCCTGCAGCGCGGCGATCGTGTCGGGGTTGACCATGTGGTGCTCGCCGTCGCGCCGCCACTGGTACTCGCCCCCCCAGTCGAGCTCCGGCTCGCCCACGGGCCGCTCGGGGAAGGCGCGCGCGTGGCGCCGCCGGGCCTCCTCCGCGATCACGTGGAGGCCGACGCCGGCCACGCGCGAGGCCGTGCCGGTGAAGTAGCGGTCGATGACGTCGCGGTTCAGGCCGATCGCCTCGAAGATCTGCGCGCCGCAGTAGCTCTGGAGCGTGGAGATCCCCATCTTGGCCATGACCTTGAGGATCCCCTTGTTGAGCGCCTTGATGTAGTTCCGGACCGCCTTCGCGTGGTCGAGGCCGGCGAGCAGGCCCTGCCGGATCATGTCGTCGAGCGTCTCGAACGCGACCCAGGGGTTCACGGCCCCGGCGCCGTACCCGAGCAGCAGGCACATGTGGTGGACCTCGCGCGCGTCGCCCGTCTCGACGACGAGCCCGCAGCGGGTCCGCTCGCCCTGGCGCACGAGGTGGTGGTGCACGGCGGCCGTGGCGAGGAGACTCGGGATCGGCGCGAGCACGCGGTCCACGCCGCGGTCCGAGAGGATCAGCACGTTGTAGCCCTCGGCCAGCGCGCGGCTCGCGCGCCGCTCCAGGTCCTCGAGCGCGCGCGCCAGGCCGGGCGCGCCCTCCGCGACGGGGAAGAGCATCGGCAGCGTGATCGCCTTGAAGCCGAGCTCCGAGACGTGGGCGAGCTTGGCCAGGTCGTCGTTGGAGAGCACCGGGTCTCGCAGGACGATCTGCCGGCAGGACTCGGGCTCCGGCCGGAGCAGGTTACGCTCGGGTCCGACCGTGGACTCCATGGCCGTCACCAGCTCCTCACGGATCTGGTCGAGCGGCGGGTTGGTGACCTGGGCGAAGAGCTGCTTGAAGTAGTCGTAGAGGATGCGCGGGCGGTCGGAGAGCACGGCGAGCGCCGTGTCCGTCCCCATCGAGCCGATCGGCTCCTCGCCCTGGCGGGCCATCGGCGTCATGAGGATGCGGAGGTCCTCGTGCGTGTAGCCGAACGCAAGCTGGCGCTGGAGCACGGTGGCGTGGTCGGACTCGCCCACCGGCGCCGGCGCGAGGTTCTCGAGCAGCACCTGGTGCTGGCGCAGCCACTCGCCGTACGGGTGCTCGGCGGCCAGCGCGGCCTTGATCTCCTCGTCGGCGATGATGCGCCCCTGCGCCGTGTCCACCAGGAAGATCCGCCCGGGGTGCAGGCGCTCCTTGACCAGGACGTTCTCGGGCGGGACGTCGAGCACGCCGACCTCGGACGCCATGATGACGAGGTCGTCCCGGGTGACGTAGTAGCGCGAGGGGCGCAGGCCGTTGCGGTCGAGCACGGCGCCGACCACGGTGCCGTCCGTGAAGGCGATCGAGGCCGGGCCGTCCCACGGCTCCATGAGCGAGGCGTGGTACTCGTAGAACGCGCGCCGCTCCGGGCTCATGCCCTCGTGGTGCTGCCACGGCTCCGGGATCATCATGAGGATCGCGTGGGGCAGCGAGCGGCCGGTCATCACGAGAAACTCGAGCACGTTGTCGAACGTGGCCGAGTCCGAGAGCCCCTCGCGCGTGACGGGGAAGACCTTCGCGAGGTCCTCGCCGAGCAGGTCCGACTCGCAGAGGGCCTGCCGCGCCCGCATCCAGTTGATGTTCCCGCGCAGCGTGTTGATCTCGCCGTTGTGGGCGATGTAGCGGTACGGGTGCGCGAGCGGCCACGAGGGGAACGTGTTGGTGCTGAAGCGCTGGTGCACCAGGGCGAGCGCCGACTCCACGTCGGGGTCCGTCAGGTCGGGGTACATCGTCTCGATCTGGTCGGCGGAGAGCATCCCCTTGTAGATCAGCGTGTTCGAGCTGAGGCTCGGCAGGTAGACGAACGCCTTCTCGGCGAGGTCGAGCCCGGCCACGGCGTTCTCGATCCGTTTGCGCACGACGTAGAGCTTGCGCTCGAAGTGCGCGTGGTCGCGCACGCCGGAGCCGCGGCCGACGAACACCTGCCGGATCCAGGGCTCGACCGAGAGCGCGGTGGCGCCGAGGAGCCGGTCGTCGCTCGGCACGTCGCGCCAGCCGAGCAGGCGCTGGCCCTCCTCGCCGACGATCCCCGCGATCAGGGCCTCGACGCGCTCGCGCTGGGCCGGGTCGCGCGGCAGGAAGACGAGCCCGGCGCCGTACTCGGTCGGCGCGGGCAGGGGGATGCCGAGCCGGGCGCACTCCCGGCGCAGGAACTTGTCCGGCATCTGGAGCAGGATGCCGGCGCCGTCGCCCGTGTTCGGCTCGCACCCGCAGGCGCCCCGGTGCAGGAGGTTGATCAGGACCTGGAGCGCCTTGCGGACGATGTCGTGGGACTTCAGGCCCTTGATGTGGACGACGAAGCCGACGCCGCAGGCGTCGTGCTCGTGCGCGGGATCGTACAGGCCCTGGGCGGGCGGCTGGCCGGGCGCCGGGGGGCCGGCCGGTCGGCCGTGCTGCTCCATCATCTGCCTCCCCTTTGTGAAGAGTTGCACGATACTACCCGAAGCCCGAGTATTAATCATCCCCAAAAAGTTGGATATTGTGAATTACCCGGGCTTATACTGAGGCGCGCCATGCATGTGGAAACCCTGCGGCTCTACCGCGATGTCGTGCGCCTGCGGTCCTTCTCGCGGGGCGCCGCCCAGAACTTCGTCTCCCAGTCGGCGGCGAGCCAGGCCGTGGCGCAGCTCGAGGCCCAGCTCGGCGTGGCGCTCATGGACCGGACCAAGCGGCCGTTCGTGGTGACGCCCGAGGGCCAGGCCTTCTTCGAGGCCTGCGGCGGCGTGCTCGAGGCCTGGGAGAAGGCCCGGGCCGAGGTCGCCGCGGCCAAGGCCCGCGTGGACGGCACGGTGCGGGTGGCGGCGATCTACTCCGTGGGCCTGCACGACATGAGCCCCCACATGCAGCGGTTCATGTCGATGTACCCCGAGGCACGGGTGCTGCTCGAGTGCCTGCACCCCCACAAGGTCGTCGAGGCGGTGCTCTCGGGGGAGGCGGACGTCGGCATCATGTCCTACCCGCCGGCCAACCGGGCGCTGTCGATCGTGCCCCTCCGCGCCGAGCCGATGGCGTTCGTCTGCCATCCCAACCACCGGCTGGCGCGCCGTAAGCTCGTGCTGCCGGCCGACCTCAACGGCGAGACGTTCGTCGCCTTCGACCCGGGCCTCACGATCCGCAAGGCGATCGACCGCGCGCTCCGCCAGCACAACGTCCGGGTCAACGTCGCCATGGAGTTCGACAACATCGAGACCATCAAGCAGGCGATCATGATCGCGGCGGGGGTCTCGCTCCTGCCCCGCCACACGGTGCAGAAGGAGGCGTCGATCCGCACGCTCGCGGCCCTGCCGTTCGGGATCCCCGATCTCGTGCGGCCGGTCGGGCTCATCCACCGGAAGGAGAAGCCGCTGACGCCGACGGTGAGCCGCTTCATCGAGCTGCTGCGGGCGACGAGCGAGGAGCCGGCCGCGGCGGTCGCCCGCTCGTGACGCCGGCCCGGGAGGGACACGCGATGGGCGAGTTCGAGGACGAGTACTCCGCGGCGCTCGAGGGGGAGCTGCAGGAGGTACGGGGGGCGCTCGTCAACGACACGATCGCGCTGCTCGGGCCGGCAGAGCCGATCTGCCTGCGCGAGAGCAGCACGGTCGAGGAGGCGGTCGAGGCGATGCTGGCGCGGCGCCAGGCGGCCGTGCTCGTCACGGATGCCGGGGGGCGGCTCGTCGGGATCTTCACCGAGCGCGACGTCCTGAACCGGGTGGTGGGGCGCGGGCTCGACGCCGACACGACGGCGCTCCGGGTCGTCATGACGCCCCGGCCCGAGGCGCTCACGGCCCGCGATCGCGTCGCGTACGCGATCCACTGCATGAGCGTGGCCGGCTACCGCACGATCCCGCTGGTCGACGCCGCCGAGCGGCCGATCGGCATCGTCACGGTGAGCGACGTGATCCGGTGGCTGGCGAGCCTGTTCCCGGAGGCGGTGCTGAACCTGCCGCCCGGGGACGCGCGCCTCAAGCGGCCCCAGGATCTGGACGCCGGGTGACGCGGCGGATCAGGACGCGGGACGGGCTGGTCCGACCGCCGGCGCCAAACCTTGCCGCCTCCGCGGGCGTCCGATAAAATGGCCGAGGTCAGGCGAAGTTGGCGGCGGCGGCGCGCGCGGCCCGACCTCAGCAGAGATTCCCGGGTGAACGCTCGACGGGCGTTCCGCGCGCGAGCCGCGAACGAGGAGACACGAGGCGATGGGTGAAGTAGCGGCTGCCGTGAAGGGCAACGGAAAGTCGCTGAAGGGCCTGGACCGCGCCGTCGTCCGCTTCGCGGGCGACTCGGGCGACGGCATGCAGCTCACGGGGGAGCAGTTCACGACCGAGTCGGCCTGGGCCGGCAACGACGTGGCGACGCTGCCCAACTTCCCCGCGGAGATCCGCGCGCCCGCGGGCACGCTCTTCGGCGTCTCGAGCTTCCAGCTCCAGTTCGGGAGCCACCGGGTCTACACGCCCGGCGACCGCCTGGACTGCCTGGTGGCGATGAACCCGGCGGCGCTCAAGGTGCACCTGCGTGACCTCAAGACCGGCGGCCTCCTGCTCGTCAACACGCCGGCGTTCGACCGGCGCAATCTCGACAAGGCCGGCTACGCGGCGAACCCGCTGGACGACCCGGCGCTCGCCGAGCGCTACCGGCTGCACAAAGTCGACATGACGGGGCTCACGCACGAGGCGATCAAGGACCTGCCGCTCAACACGAAGGAGAAGGACCGGACGAAGAACTTCTTCGCGCTGGGCCTCGTGTCCTGGATCTACACGCGGCCGCTCGAGCCGACCCTCGAGTGGATCGGCAAGAAGTTCGCGAAGAACCGGGACGTCGCCACCGCGAACGCGCGCGTCCTCAAGGCCGGCCACGCCTTCGGCGAGACCGCCGAGATCTTCAACGAGCACTACGCGGTCGAGGCCGCCGAGATGGCGCCGGGCCTCTACCGGGCGATGACGGGCAACCGCGCGCTCGCCTGGGGCATCCTGGCCGCCGCGCAGCGCTCGAAGGTGCCGGTGGTCTACGGCGCCTACCCGATCACCCCGGCGAGCGACATCCTGCACGAGCTGGCGCTGCACAAGCGCTTCCGGGTGCGGACGATCCAGGCGGAGGACGAGATCGCGGCGGTGACCGCGGCGATCGGCGCGTCCTTCGGCGGCGCGATCGGCGTGACCGGCTCGAGCGGCCCCGGCGTCGCGCTCAAGGGCGAGGCGATCGGCCTGGCGGTGATGGCCGAGCTGCCGCTCGTCGTGTTCGACGTCCAGCGCGGCGGGCCGTCCACGGGGCTGCCGACCAAGACCGAGCAGGCGGACCTCATGCAGGCGCTCTACGGGCGCAACAGCGAGTCGCCCGTCGTCGTCCTGGCGCCCGCGACGCCGGGCGACTGCTTCTACGTCGCCTACGAGGCGGTGCGGATCGCGGCGAAGTACATGCTCCCGGTGGTCGTGCTGAGCGACGGCTTCCTCGCGAACGGCTCGGAGCCCTGGCTCATCCCCGACCCGGAGACGCTCCCGCCCATCGACGTCCAGTTCCGCACGGACGCGGACGGGTTCCTGCCGTACCTGCGCGACCCCGCGACGCTCTCGCGCCCGTGGGTGCGGCCCGGCACGCCGGGGCTCGAGCACCGCATCGGCGGCATCGAGAAGCAGGACGTGACCGGGGACATCTCCTACGACCCGGAGAACCACGACCACATGGTGCGGACGCGCGCCGAGAAGGTGCGGCGCGTGGCGCAGGAGATCCCGCCGACGAGCATCAGCGGGCCGGCGACCGGCGACGTCCTGGTCGTCGGCTGGGGCAGCACGTACGGCGCGATCACCGCGGCCGTGGAGCGGGCACAGCGCGCGGGCCAGGCGGTGGCCTCCGTCCACCTGCGGCACCTGAACCCGCTGCCGCCGGACCTCGGGCACATCCTGCGCGAGTACCGGCGGGTCCTGGTGCCGGAGATCAACAGCGGCCAGCTCGTCCGCGTGCTGCGCGCCGAGTACCTCGTGGACGCCGTCGGCTTCAACCGCGTGCGGGGCCTGCCGCTCGCCAGCGACGAGATCCACGAGGCGATCAGCCAGCTCCTCGGGAGTCCGGCGTGAGCCCGGGCGGCGCGGACGCCAAGGAGGCGCCGAAGTACACCAAGAAGGACTTCGAGTCCGACCAGGACGTGCGCTGGTGCCCCGGCTGCGGCGACTACGCGATCCTCTCGGCGGCGCAGAAGACGCTGCCCGACCTCGGCGTGCCGAAGGAGCAGATCGTCTTCGTCTCGGGGATCGGCTGCTCGAGCCGGTTCCCGTACTACATGAACACCTACGGCTTCCACACGATCCACGGCCGCGCGCCGGCGATCGCGACGGGCCTCAAGCTCGCGCGGCCGGAGCTCAAGGTGTTCGTCGTGACGGGCGACGGCGACGGGCTCTCGATCGGCGGCAACCACATGCTCCACGTGCTGCGCCGCAACGTGGGTCTCACGATCCTGCTCTTCAACAACCGCATCTACGGGCTCACGAAGGGCCAGTACTCGCCCACGAGCGAGCTCGGGAAGGTCACCAAGTCGACGCCGGCGGGCTCCGCGGACCGGCCCGTGAACCCGCTGGCGTTCGCGCTCGGCTGCGGCGCGACCTTCGTCGCGCGCACGGTGGACCGGAACATCCCGCACATGGAGGAGATGCTCCGCCGGGCCGCCCGGCACCGGGGCGCGGCGTTCGTCGAGATCCTCCAGAACTGCAACGTCTACAACGACCTCGCCTGGAACGTCGTGTACGACAAGGAGTCGCGCCTCCGGTACGAGCTCCGGCTCGAGCACGGCCGGCCCCTGCTGTTCGGGCCGCCCGACGAGCGGCAGGCCGTCATCATGGACGGCGTGGTGCCGAAGGTGGTGCGCGCCCGGGACGTCCCCGAGAGCGTGCTCTGGGTCCACGACGAGAAGAACGCCAACGCGGCGAAGCTCTTGGCCGACCTCTTCGCGCCCGAGTTCCCGGTGCCGATCGGCGTGTTCGCGGCGATCGACGCGCCCGTCTACGAGGAGATCATGCTCGAGCAGGAACAGCGGGCGATCTCCGAGCGGGGGCCGGGCGACATCGCCAGGCTCCTGACCTCGGGAGACACCTGGAAGATCACCTGAGCGTGGCCCCGGACACGGCGGAGGGGCCATGGCGCTGACCCGGACCGTCCTCGACGCGCTCACGCGCATCCTCGGCCCCGACGGGGTCATCAGCTCGCCCGAGGGACGGCTCGTCTACGAGTGCGACATGCAGACCTTCTACAAGGGCGCACCCGACGTCGTGGCCCTCCCGGAGAGCGCCGAGCAGGTCGAGGCCATCGTGCGCCTCTGCCGGCGCGAGCGGGTGCCGGTCGTTCCGCGCGGCTCGGGCTCCGGCCTCATCGGGGGCGCGATGGCGCCCGCCGGCGGCGTGATGGTCGGACTGAACCGGATGGACCGGATCCTCGAGGTGGACCTCCCGAACCGCTGCGCGACCGTCCAGCCGGGCCTCGTCAACCTCTGGCTCACGCGGGCGGTGGAGGACCGCGGCTACTTCTTCGCGCCCGACCCCTCGAGCCAGATGGTCTCCTCGATCGGCGGCAACGTCTCGACCAACGCGGGCGGGCCCCACTGCCTCAAGTACGGGATCACCGTGAACCACGTCCTCGGGCTCGAGCTGGTGACGGGCGCGGGCGAGCGCGTCCAGCTCGGCGGCAAGGTCGCGGACCGGCCCGGCTACGACCTCACGGGCACCGCCGTCGGCGCCGAGGGGACGTTCGGGCTCGTCACCGCGATCACCGTGCGCCTGCTCCACGCCGCCGAGGCCGTGAAGACGGTGCTCGCCTCGTTCCCCTCGATCGAGCACGCCTCGGAGGCGGTCTCCGGGATCATCGCCGCGGGGATCATCCCCGCCGCGCTCGAGATGCTCGACGCGCTGATGATCCAGGCGATCGAGGCGGGGATCGGCGCCGGCTACCCGAAGGGCGCGGCGGCGGTGCTCCTGATCGAGCTGGATGGCCCCGCCGCCGAGGTGGAGGCGCAGGCCGAGCGGGCGGCGGCGATCTGCCGCGAGCGCGGCGCCCTCGACGTGCGCGTGGCCCGCGACGAGGCCGAGCGCGCGCTCCTCTGGAAGGGGCGCAAGGAGGCGGCGGGGGCCCTGGGGCGCCTGGCGCCCATGTACATGCTCCAGGACGCCGTGGTGCCGCGCTCGAAGCTGCCGGCGATCATGCGCGAGATCCTCGCGATCTCCGAGCGCCACGGCGTGCAGATCGCCAACGTGTTCCACGCGGGCGACGGCAACCTCCACCCGCTGATCCTGTACGACGACCGGCATCCCGAGCAGGTCGAGCGCGCGCGCGCCGCGAACGAGGAGGTGCTCCACGCGTGCATCGCGATGGGCGGCACCGTCACGGGCGAGCACGGCGTGGGCCTGGACAAGGCCCAGAAGCTCCCGCTCCAATACGCGGACGCGGACCTGAACTTCATGTACCGGCTGCGCGGCGTCTTCGACCCCGATCGCCTGATGAACCCCGGCAAGCTCCTGCCCTCGCACCCGGCGTGCGGCGAGGGCTTCCGCCCGGCGCGGCCGCGGCTGCCCGACGGCGCCTGGATCTGATGCCCGTCGCCGGACGCTCCGTCGGCGGCGCGCTCGCCGCGATCCTGGGCCGCGAGGGCCTGCGCGAGGACGACGCCGCGCGCGCGGCGGCGTCCGTGGACGGCGAGGTGCCCCGCTGGGTGGCGCGCCCCGCCACGCCGGAGCAGGTGAGCGGTGTCCTCGCGCTCGCGCACGACGCGGGCCTCGCCGTCGCCCCGCGCGGCAGCGGGAGCGCGCTCGAGCTGGGCCGCCCGCCGGCGCGGGTGGACGTCGTGCTCGACCTCGGCGGCCTCGACCGGGTGCTCGACTGGAGCCCCGACGACCTCACGGTCTCGGTGCAGGCGGGCGTGAGCGCGGGCGCGCTCGCGACCCGGCTCGCCGGGCGGCGCCAGCTCCTGCCGCTCGACCCGCCGGGCGCGGCCACGCGGACGCTCGGCGGTCTGACGGCGACGGCCGCGAGCGGGCCCTTGCGCGCGCGCTACGGGACGCTCCGCGACCTGCTCCTCGGCGTGCGCTTCGTCCAGGCCGACGGCGTGGTGACCTGGGGCGGCGCGCGGGTCGTCAAGTCGGTGAGCGGCTACGACGTGCCGAAGCTGATGATCGGAGCCCTGGGTACTCTGGGAGTGCTCGTCGAGCTGACGCTCCGCCTGCACCCGACGCCGGAGGCCGAGCGGACCTGGCTGGTCCGCGTCCGCGACGGCGCGGAGGCGCAGGCGGTCGTCGACGCCCTGCTCGACTCCGCGATCCAGCCGAACCGCGTCGAGCTGCTGAACGGCGCGGCGCTCGGCGCGGCCGGGCTCCCCGCGGGCGCCGCGGCGGTCGCGGTGTCGGTCGGCACGGTCGCCGCCGCGGTCCGCGCCCAGGGCGAGGCGCTCGCCGCCCTCGCGCGCCGCGTGGGCGGGGAGGCCGTGCCCCAGCCCGCGGACTTCTGGGACCGTTACGGGCGCGCCGGCGCCCTCGGGGGCGGCGTCCGCCTGCGCGTCGCCACGCTCGTGACGGGCCTGGCCGCCGCGCTCGGCGAGCTGGACGCCGCCGCCGCGGACCTCGCGCCCGGCGTGGCGGCGCGCGTGACCGGCTGCGCCGCGGTCGGCGCGCTCCACGTTGCGCTTGCGCCGATCGCGCCCGAGGCCGCGGCGGCACTCGTCGAGCGGCTCCGCGGCTTCGTCGCGCCGGCGGGAGGGAGCGTCGTCGTCGAGGCGGGCCCGCGCGCGCTCCGCGAGGCGCTCGATCCGTGGGGGCCCGTGGCGCCGGGCCCGCTCGGGCTCATGCGCGCCCTCAAGGACGAGTTCGACCCGGCGCGCGTGCTGAACCCCGGCCGCTTCGTCGGGGGGCTCTGATGGCGACCGTCCCGGCGACGCTCGGCGCCTTCCGGGGCGCCGACGCGCCCGACCTCGAGGCGCTCAGGAAGTGCGTCCACTGCGGGATCTGCGTGCCGCAGTGCCCGACCTTCCGCGTCCTCGGCGAGGAGATGGACACGCCGCGCGGGCGGCTCTACCTGATGCGGGCCGCCGCGGAGGGCCGACTCGGCCTCACGGAGGCGCTCGCCCGCCACCTCGACCTCTGCCTCGGCTGCCGGGCGTGCGAGACGGCCTGTCCCTCGGGCGTGCCGTTCGGCTCGCTGCTCGAGTCGGCGCGCGTGCAGCTCAGGCGCCACGGGCCGCCGTCCCGGCACCGGCTCCTGGAGGCCCTCGTCTTCGCCGTCTTTCCCGAGCCCCGGCGCCTCGGCGCCCTCCTCGCGGCGCTCTCGCTCTACCGCCGCTCGGGCCTCGGCCGGCTGGTGCGGGCGCTCGGCCTGCTCCGGCCGTTCCCCCGGCTGGCAGCCATGGAGGCGCTCGTCGCCGAGGTGCCGCGCCCCGTGCCGCTCCCGGCGATCGTGCCCGCGCGCGGCCGGCGGCGCGGGCGCGTCGGACTCCTCACCGGCTGCGTCCAGCGCCACCTCTACCCGGGCGTGAACCGGGACACCGCGCAGCTCCTGGCCCTCGCCGGCTACGAGGTGGTCGTGCCCGCCGCGCAGGGCTGCTGCGGCGCGCTCGACCTCCACGCGGGGCGCGCGGACGCGTTCCGGGCGAGAGCGCGCGCGCTGGCGGCGGCGTTCCCCGACGACCTCGACTTCGTGGTGACCAACGCCGCGGGCTGCGGCTCGGCGATGAAGGCGTACGGCCACTGGCTGCGCGAGGCCGCGGACCTCGGGGCGAAGACCCGCGACGTCCTCGAGCTGCTCGCCGAGGCCGAGCTGCCGCTCGGGCCGCTCGCGCTGAGGGTGACCTACCACGACGCCTGCCACCTCGCCCACGGCCAGCGCGTGCGCCAGGAGCCGCGGGCGCTGCTCCGGCGGATCCCCGGGCTCACGCTGGTCGAGCTGCCCGACAGCGACTTCTGCTGCGGGAGCGCCGGGGTCTACAACCTGCTCGAGCCCCGGATCGCGCGCGCCCTGCTCGAGCAGAAGCTCGCGCGCATCGCCGCGACGGGCGCGCGCGTCGTCGCGGCGGCGAACCCGGGCTGCCTCCTGCAGATCGCCAGCGGCTGCCGCGCGCACGGGCTGGACGTCGAGATCGTGCATCCGGTAGAGTTGCTGGCGCGCGCGGCGGCGCGCGCCCGATGAAGATCCGGATCCGGGACCACGTCGCGTACCTGCCCGACAAGCTGGCGAAGGTCGCCCTCGCGACCACGCCCCGGGCGCAGCTCGACCTCTACTGCGTCGCCCCGGGCCAGGCGCAGAAGCCCCACACCCACGCCGACCAGGACAAGGTGTACGTCGTGCTGGAGGGCGAGGGGCGGGTGAGCCTCGGCGCCGCCGAGGAGCGCCTCCAGGCGGGCGAGGCCGTGGTGGCGCCGGCCGGCACGGCCCACGGCCTCGTCAACGACGGCCCGGCGCCGTTGCTCGTCCTGGTGGTCGTGGTCCCGCCGCCGCCTCACGCATGAGCGCGCCGCGCCGCGTCTCGCTGATGATCACCTGCCTCGGGGACCTGTTCTTCCCCGAGGTCGGCATGAGCATGGTCCGCCTGCTGCGCCGTCTCGGCGTCGCCGTCGAGTGCCCCTCCGGCCAGACCTGCTGCGGGATGCCGCTGTTCAACTCGGGCTACCACCGCGAGGCCGCGGCGGTCGCCGCGCGCACGCTCGACCTCTTCCGCGACGCCGAGCACGTGATCGTGCCCTCGGGCTCCTGCGCGTACATGGTCAAGCACGAGTACCCCGGGCTCCTGGCGGCGACCCCCGCGGCGCGCCGCGCGGCGGAGAGCCTCGCCGCGCGCACGTGGGAGCTGTCGCAGTTCCTGGTGCGGGTGCTCGGCGTGCGCGAGCTGACGTCCGCCGTGAAGGGGCGCGTGACGTACCACGACTCGTGCCACCTCCTCCGGGGGCTCGGCGAGTCCGAGGCGCCGCGGACGCTCCTCCAGGCCCTCCCGGGCGTCGAGCTGGTCGAGCTGCCGGGGGCCGACGAGTGCTGCGGCTTCGGCGGCTCGTTCGCGGTGCGACTCCCCGAGGTCTCGGCGGGCATCCTGGACCGGAAGCTCGCGAACGTCGAGGCGACGGGCGCCGGCTGCGTCGTCGCGTGCGACGCCGGCTGCCTGATGCAGCTCGGCGGCGGCCTCAGGCGCCGCGGCTCGCGGGTGCGCCCGCTCCACCTGGCGGAACTCCTCGGCGGGGACGGGACGTGAGCGAGGGCGAGCTCGCCACGCCGTTCCGCGAGCGCGCCGGGCGCGCGATGCGGGACACCTTCCTCCAGGAGGCGCTCGGGATCGCGACGACCAAGTTCATCGGGCTGCGCCGCGAGGCCTTCGCCGACTTCCCCGAGGGCGACGCGCTCCGCGACCGGGCGCGCGCGATCAAGGAGGCGATGCTCCAGCGCCTCGACGAGCACCTCGAGCGGCTCGCGGCGAGCGTCGAGCGGCTGGGGGGCCGCGTGCACTACGCCACGACCCCCGAGGAGGCGCGCGCGATCGTGCTCGACATCGCGCGGCGCGCCGGCGCACGGACGGCGGTGAAGTCGAAGTCGATGGCCTCGGAGGAGATCCTCCTGAACGAGGCGCTGGAGGCGGCCGGGGTCACCCCGGTCGAGACCGACCTGGGCGAGTACATCATCCAGCTCGCCCACGAGCGCCCCTCGCACATCATCGCGCCCGCCATCCACAAGACGAAAGGGCAGGTGGCCGAGCTGTTCGCGCGCGAGCTGAAGCGGCGCGTCGCGGCCGACCCGGAGGCTTTGACGCAGGTCGCGCGCGCCGAGCTGCGCGAGAAGTTCTTGAAAGCCGACCTCGGCATCACCGGCGCCAACTTCGCGGTCGCCGAGACGGGCACGGTGGTGCTCGTCACGAACGAGGGCAACGGCCGGATGGTGACCTCGCTGCCGCGCGTGCACGTCGCGATCATGGGCGTGGAGAAGGTCGTACCGTCCATGACCGACCTGATGATCTTTCTCGCGATCCTGGCCCGGAGCGCCACGGGACAGAAGCTCTCCGTGTACACGACGCTCGTGCAGGGGCCGCGCCGCGCGGGCGAGCTGGAGGGTCCCGACGAGTTCCACCTGGTCCTCCTCGACAACGGCCGGATCGGGGAGCTCGCCGGGCCGCTCCGCGAGGCGCTCTACTGCCTGCGCTGCGGCGCGTGCCTCAACGTGTGTCCCGTCTACCGGCAGATCGGCGGCCACGCGTACGGCCATACGTACCCGGGCCCGATCGGCATCTTGCTGACCGCGATGCTGAGCGGCCCGGCGGCGGTGCGTGACCTCGCGCACGCCTCGTCGCTCTGCGGGGCCTGCGTCGACGCGTGCCCCGTGCGCATCGACATCCCGCGCATGCTGCTCGGGCTGCGCCGGGAGCTGGACGAGCGGCGGCTCGCGCCGTGGGGCGAGCGCATCGCCTTCGGGCTCCTCGCGAGGCTCCTGGCGCGGCCGCGCCTCTACCGGCTCGCGGCGCGTGTGGGCCGCCTCCTCCAGCGCCCGTTCGCGCGCGACGGCGCCGTGCGCGGCCTGCCGCTCGCCCTCGGGAACTGGACCCAGCGCCGCGACCTGCCGGTCATCGCGCCGCGCACGTTCCAGGAGCGCTGGGCGGCGCTCCGGCGGGAGGACCGCCGGTGACGACGCAGGCCGACTTCCTGGCGCGGATCCGGACCGAGATGCGGAAGACGCGCGGCCTGTTCGCCGCCGCCACCGCGCCGCGGCCCGCCGCGCCCCGCGCCGAGGCCGAGGCGATCCGGCGCGAGCTGGCCCCGCGCTGGCCCGAGACCCTCGAGCGCTTCCGGCGGGAGTTCGAGCGCGTGGGCGGCGTGTTCCACCGGGTCGCCGCGCTCGGCGACGTCCCGCACCTGGTCGCGGGGCTCGCCCGCGAGCGCGAGGCGCGGCGGGTCGTCGCGTGGCACGCCGCGGCGCTCGGCGCCGACCTCGCGGCGGCGCTGACGGCGCGCGGCCTCGACGTGCTCGCGATGCCGGCCGGCGAGCTCGGGGACGAGGCGGAGCGACGCGCCCTGCGGGCGCGCATCGCGGAGGCCGAGCTGGGGCTGACGGGCGTGGACCTCGCGGTCGCCGAGACCGGCACGCTGGTCGTGCGCTCGGGCGCCGGCCGGCCGCGCTCGACGTCGCTCCTGCCGTCCTACCACGTCGCGGTCTTCGATCGGAGCGTCCTGGTCGAGTCGCTGCGCCAGGTCGGTGTCCTCCTCGAGGCGTGGCACGCCCCCGACGCGCCGCCCGCCGGCGCCGTCACGAGCTTCATCACGGGGCCGAGCCGCACGGCCGACATCGAGCTCACGCTGACCCGCGGCGTCCACGGCCCCAAAGAGGTCCACGCCGTGTTCGTCAACGCCGACATCCGTGGCTGAGCGCTACTTCACCCCGCAGGAGGTCGGCGCGCTGATCCCGGCGCTCGCCGGGGTCATGGAGGGGGTCATGCGCGCGCACGCCGAGGCCACGGAGGCGCGCGAGCGGCTGCACGCCGAGCGCGAGCGCATCGCCCGGGCGGGCGGGGGCGTGCTGGACCGGGCCGCGTGGCGCGCCGAGAGCGAGCGCGTCGCGCGGCTTACCGAGCGGATCCAGGCGGGACTCCAGGAGATCGGGCGCCTCGGCGGCACGCCGAAGGACCTCGGGCTCGGCCTGGTCGACTTCCCGCACCTGCGGGATGGGCGCGTCGTCCACCTCTGCTGGCGGCACGGCGAGCGCGACGTCCGCTGGTGGCACGGCCTCGACGAGGGCTACGCCGCGCGCAAGCCCCTCTGATGCGCTACACGGCCGTCCTGTTCGACCTCTTCGACACGCTCGTCCGGTTCGACCGCGAGCGGATGCCCGAGATCGAGGTCAGCGGCCGGCGCGTGCGCTCCTCGGCGGGGCTGCTTCACGCGCTGCTCCGTGACCACGCGCCAACCGTCGGCCTCGAGGCCTGCTACGAGGCCGGGCTCGAGAGCTGGCGCGAGGCCGAGCGCCTGCGCGCGATCGATCACCGCGAGGTGTCCGCGCCGGCCCGGTTCCGGCACTTCTTCCGCCGGCTCGGCCTCGACGAGGCCGCGCTCCCGCCCGGGCTCGGGCAGGCGCTGATCGACGCGCACCGCGGCGCGCTCGGGCGGGCCGCCGACTTCCCCGCGCACCACGGCCCGCTCCTCAGGCGGCTCGCCGCGCGGTACCGCCTCGCGGTCGTCTCGAACTTCGACTACACGCCGACGGCGCTCGACATCCTGGAGCGCGCGGGCGTCACGGAGCTGTTCCGCGCCATCGTCGTGTCGGACGCGGTCGGCTGGCGCAAGCCCCGGCGCGAGATCTTCGATGAGGCGCTCGGGCGCCTCGGCGCGCGCGCCGCGGACGCACTCTTCGTGGGGGACCGGCCCGACATCGACGTCGCGGGCGCCCTGGCCGTCGGCATGGACGCGGCCTGGCTGAACCCCGAGCGCGCGCCGCTCCCCGCCGCGGTCGCGGCGCCGACCTTCGAGATCCGCGACCTCGCCGAGCTGGCGGCGATCCTCGAGCCCTGAATCAGGTGGCACGGCGGGCGCATCTAAGCGAGCGGGAGGGCGCGATGGCGACGACGCGGAAGGTGATCATCATCGGCTCGGGACCGGCCGGCTACACGGCGGCCATCTACGCGGCGCGGGCCAACCTGGCGCCGCTCATGCTGACCGGCGTCCAGGCCGGCGGCCAGCTCACGCTCACCACGCTCGTCGAGAACTACCCGGGGTTCGTCGAGGGCATCCAGGGGCCCGAGTTGATGGAGACGATGCGGGCGCAGGCCGGGCGCTTCGGCACCGAGATGCTCGCCGAGGACGCGACCGCCGTGGACTTCTCGCGCCGGCCCTTCGTCGTCCGGGCGGGCGCGCAGGCGTTCGAGTCCCACACGGTGATCATCGCCACCGGCGCCTCGGCGAAGCTCGTGGGACTCCCCGCCGAGTCGAAGCTGATGGGGCGCGGGGTCTCGACGTGCGCGACGTGTGACGGGTTCTTCTTCAAGGACCAGAACATCATGGTCGTCGGCGGCGGAGACTCGGCGATGGAGGAGGCGCTCTACCTGGCGCGCCTCGGCCGCAAGGTCGAGGTCGTCCACCGGCGCGACGCGCTGCGCGCGTCCAAGATCATGCAGGAGCGCGCCTTCAAGAACCCGAAGATCGAGTTCGTCTGGAACAGCGCCCTCGACGACGTTTTCGACGTGGCGCAGGGCAAGGTCACCGGCGTCCGCCTGCGGAACCTCAAGACGGGCGCGACCGCGGAGCACCCGGTGGACGGGCTCTTCATCGCGATCGGGCACCAGCCGAACACGCAGATCTTCCGCGGGCAGGTCGAGCTCCTGCCCAACGAGTACGTGAAGGTGACGCCGGGAACCACGCGGACGAGCGTGCCCGGCGTCTTCGCCGCCGGCGACGTGCAGGACCACACCTACCGCCAGGCGGTCACGGCCGCCGGCACGGGCTGCATGGCCGCGCTGGAGGCGGAGCGCTACCTGGAGGCCACGCAGGGACACTAGCAGGCCAGGGAACGGGGCCTGCCCTCCTCGATCACGCGTGCCCCGCCCGCGGGCGGGGTCAGGTGCCGACGCGAAGCGTGGCGCCCAGCTCGCGCAGGAGCGCGATCGTCGAGAGGCAGGAGAGCTTGCCGGTGCGCGGGTTCTCGGACGGCACGTTCTCGACCTCGACGGCGAGCCGCCCGAACTCCCCCTCGACCGTGATGCGGTGGCGGTTCATCTTCTGCCCGGGCGCCGCGAAGATCTTGATCCGCGTCCGCTCGGGGCCGACCCCCACGAGCGAGAGCGCCGCGAGCACGTTCACGTTGGCGGGGAAGGCGCGGCACGCCTCGGTCGCGGGCCCCTCGAAGATCAGCGTCTCCTCGCGGATCGCGGCGAGGTCGATCCGCCGCTCGACGACCCACGGCGCGCCGGCGAGCCCCGCGGGGGGCTTGCGCGTCTCCATCGTCACCGACGTGATCGCGCCGAGGCACGCGCCCTTGACGCCGTCGAGCCCGGCGATCGCCCCTGACGGCACCCGGATGCGGCAGCCCTTGGCCGCGGCGAGGTCGACCCAGTCCCGGCGGCCGAGGAGGCCGCCGCACGAGAGGACGACGAGGTCACGGCCGGCGCCGAGCGCCCTCGGGGCGATCTCCGCGAGGTGGGCCTGCGTCGAGGCCTCCACGACGAGGTCGGAGGCGGCGACCAGCTCGTCGAGCGTGAGAAACGGCGCCGGCGTGCCGAGGCCCTGGAGGAAGCCCTCGGCCTTGCCGCGGTCCCGCGCGGTCGCGCCCGCGAGCGTGAGCCCGGGCAGGCCCGCGTCGAGCGCGCGGCAGACCGCGCGGCCGATCACGCCGAGGCCCGCGACGCCGACCCGCATGCTGCGCGCATGGTATCATGCGCCAGGCGTGCGACCCCCGGCACCCTCCGCGCTGCAAGAGCCGCTCGACCGGCTCTATCGCGAGTTCGACTACGCCGCGCGCGTCGAACTCGACGCGATCCGGTTTCCCCTCCGCTACGACGACGCGCGCGACCGCGAGCTGGTCGGCCTGCTGACCGCGTGCCTGGCCTACGGCCGGGTGGACCTCTTCGGGCGCGCGCTCGAGCACGCCCTCGCCGCGATGGGCTCCTCGCCCGCGGCGTTCGTGGCGGCCTTCGACCCGCGGCGCGACGCCCGGGTCTTCGCCGGCTTCCGCTATCGGTTCAACCGCCCGTGCGACCTCGTCGCCTTCTGCGTGGCGGCGCGCGACGTGCTGGCGCGCTGGGGCACGCTGGAGAAGTGCTTCGCGGCCGGCGACGCGGCCGGCGCGGGGCCGATCCGGCCGGCGCTCGAGCGGTTCGCCCGGGCGTTCCTCGAGGCGGACCTCCGCGAGGTGTTCCCGCACGGACGCCCCTCGCGCGGCTATCGGCACCTGTTCCCGCTGCCGTCGGCGGGCGGGCCGTGCAAGCGGCTGCACCTCTACCTGCGCTGGATGGTCCGGCGCGCGCCGCCGGACTTCGGCCTCTGGACCTCGGTGGCGCCCGCGCGCCTACTAATCCCGGTGGACACGCACGTGGAGAATATGAGCCGCGCGATCGGCCTCACGCGGCGCCGCTCCCGGACCTGGCGGATGGCCGAGGAGATCACGGCGCGCCTGGCGCGGGTGGACCCGGAGGACCCGGTGAAGTTCGACTTCGCGCTCTGCCACAAGCGCATGTCGGGCGACTGCCGCGACCGACGCGACCCGGTCGTCTGCGCGCCGTGCGGGCTCCGCGGCGTGTGCCGTCACTGGCGGCGCGGCGCGGCCCGGGAGAACCGCCGTGGGCGCTGAGCTGCTCCTCGCCGCGGCGGGCATTGCGCTGGGCGTCCTCGTCGGATGGCTGGCTGGCGCAGGCCGTGTGCGGGCGGCCGGGCAGGCCGCGCGGGAGGCGCTGCAAGCCCGGGTTGCCGCCCTCGACACCCTGACCGGCGAGCTGCGGACGCAGGTCTCGCAGCGGACGCTCGAGCTCGGCGGTCTCCGCGAGGCCCTCGATGCGGAGCGGGCGCAGCGTGCGGGAGCCGAGGCGCGCCGGGATGCCGAGCGTGCGAATCTCGAGGAGCAGAAGCGCCTGCTCGACGAGGCCCGCGAGCGCCTCGCGGCCACCTTCAGCGCGCTCAGCGCCGAGGCGCTCCGCCAGAGCAACGCGGAGTTCATCGCGCTCGCACGGGAGCGGATCGAGAGCCAGGTCACGCCGCTGCAAGACGCGCTGGCCCGTTACGAGCAGCAGCTCCGCGCGCTGGAAGCCAGCCGCCAGGAGGCCTACGGCGGCCTGCGGCAGCAGCTCGAGACCCTCACGCTCCACAGCACCGAGCTGCAGCGGGAAACCGGCAACCTCGTCACGGCGCTCCGCGCTCCGCACATCCGCGGGAGGTGGGGCGAGCTCACGCTCCACCGGGCGGTCGAGCTCGCCGGCATGGTGCCCTACTGCGACTTCGTGGAGCAGGTGACGGTCGAGGGCGAGAGCGGCCGGCTCCGGCCCGATATGATCGTGCGTCTGCCGATGCGACGCGAGATCGTGGTGGACGCGAAGGTCCCGCTGGCGGCGTATCTCGACGCGATCTCGGCTCCCAGCGCGGAGGAGCGCGCGGCCGGCTTCGCCCGGCACGCGACCCAGGTCCGCCAGCACATGACCACGCTCGCGGGAAAGGCGTACTGGGAGGAGTTCGGCAAGGCGGCCGAGCTGGTCGTGATGTTCATTCCGGGAGAGGCTTTCGTGTCGGCGGCCGCCGAGGTCGACCCTGCGCTGATCGAGGACGGGATGACGCGGCACGTGGTGATCGCGACGCCGACGACGCTGATCGCGTTGCTTCGGGCGATCGCGTACGGCTGGCGGCAGGAGGAGCTCGCCGCGAACGCCGCGCAGATCAGCGAGCTCGGCAAGCTGCTCTACGACAGGCTCCGGACGCTCGGCGAGCATTTCAACGAGGTCGGCCGCGGCCTCCTGCGGGCGACCTCGGCCTTCAACAAGGCGGTGGGCTCGATGGAGTCCCGCGTCCTGCCCGCGGCTCGCCGGTTCAAGGATCTCAAGGCCGGCACCGGCGACGATCTCCCGCGCCTCGATAGCGTCGACGAGCAGCCGCGCGAGCTGACCGCCCCGGAGTTCCCGCAGCAGCTGTCCACCGGCGACGTGTCACCCGAGCCGCCTGCGTGATCCTCACCGCCGTCGACTGGGCGGTGATCCTCGCGTACTTCGTCGTCTCGCTGGGCATTGGGGTGGTCTTCTCGCGCCGCGCGAGCGCCTCGGCGACCGAGTACTTCCTCACCGGCCGCTCGATGCCGTGGTGGCTCGCGGGCACCTCGATGGTCGCCACGACCTTTGCGGCCGACACGCCGCTCGCCGTGACGGGGCTCACGGTGAAGTACGGCGTCGCGGGCAACTGGCTGTGGTGGTCGTTCGTGATGAGCGGCATGCTGACGGTCGTCTTCTACGCGCGTCTCTGGCGCCGCGCCGGGGTAATGACCGACGCCGAGTTCGCCGAGCTGCGCTACGCCGGCCGGCCCGCGGCGTTCCTGCGCGCCTTCCGCGCGTGCTACCTCGGGCTGGCCGTCAACGCGATCATCATCGGCTGGGTGACCGCCGCGATGGCGAAGATCCTGACGCTCACGCTCGGCGTCCACAAGTGGCAGGCGATCGTCGCGCTCTTCGCGCTGACGGGCCTCTACTCGACGCTGGCCGGGCTCTGGGGTGTCGTGGTGACCGACTTCTTCCAGTTCATCCTGGCCATGACCGGCTGCATCGCGCTCGCGGTCTTCGCCCTCGGCGCGGTGGGCGGGCTCGGCGGCCTCGTCGCCGGGCTCGGCGCGCGCTTCCCCGACGGCGCGCCGCTGCGCCTCGTGCCCGACCTCGACTCGGCGTGGATGCCCGCGCTCACGTTCTTCGTGTACCTGGCCGTCAACTGGTGGGCCTCGTGGTACCCGGGCGCCGAGCCCGGCGGGGGCGGCTACGTGGCGCAGCGCATCCTCGCCACGAAGGACGAGCGTCACGCGCTCCTCGCGGCGCTCTGGTTCAACGTGGCGCACTACGCGCTCAGGCCGTGGCCGTGGATCCTCGTGGCGCTGGTGTCGATGGTCCTCTATCCGGGCCTGGCCGACCCCGAGGCGGGCTACGTCCGCGTGATGGTGGAGCACCTACCGCCCTTCTGGCGCGGGTTCCTGCTCGCGGCCTTCTTCGCCGCCTACATGTCCACGATCTCGACCCAGCTCAACTGGGGCGCCTCGTACCTCGTGAACGATGTGTATCGGCGCTTCTGGGCCCCGGCACGGGCGGAGACCCACTACGCGGGCGTCGGCAGGCTCGCGACGCTCGGGATCATGGGCGTCGGGGGCGTCGCGACCCTCGGGATCGACACGGTCGAGGGCGCGTGGAAGTTCCTCCTCGCCCTCGGCGCCGGCACCGGGCTCGTCTACCTCCTGCGCTGGTACTGGTGGCGCATCAACGCGTGGTCGGAGGTGAGCGCGATGGCCGCGGCGCTCGTCTTCTCGCTCGGCGTGAAGTGGGGGCTCGGCCTCTCGCCGGACGACCCGCGCGGCTTCGCGGTGCTGCTGCTCTGGACGACCGGCGCGACCACGGTCGTCTGGCTCGCCGTGACGTACCTCACGCCGGCGGAGCCGCGCGAGACGCTCCGCGCCTTCGCCGCGCGCGTCCGGCCCGGCGGCCCGGGCTGGCGCGCGGTCGCGCCCGACGCGGGCGGCGGGCAGGGGATCGCGGCGGGGCTCGGCCTCTGGGCGCTCGGCTGCGCCGTCGTCTACCTCGGCCTCTTCGGCATCGGCGGGCTCGTGCTCGGACGGCCGGCGCGCGGCGCCGGCGCGCTCGTCGCGGCGGCGGTCCTCACGTGGTACCTCGTGCGCGCGACCCGACCCCCGGCCGGCGCCGAAGGGCGCGTGGTATGATGCGCGTGATGACCCCGATTCCCATCCAGGTGTACGGCATCAATCTCCTGGTGCGCCTGCTCTCCGAGGGGCCCGCCGACGTCCGGGTCCATTGCCCGAAGGGCTCGCCGATCCGGTACGCCGAGGTCGTGGCGCGCGGCGACGGGTTCGACGAGGGCGCGAACGCCTTCCGCGAGATGCCCGACCTCAAGATGTGCGTGGCCTTCGAGGAGTCGGCCGAGGAGGTCGAGGGCCACTACTTCTACGTCGCGGGCGAGGAGTACCGCGTCATCCGCCTCGACTCGGTCATCTTGTCCTTCCCCCACGAGTAGATCGACCGTCGTGGCCCGGCGCTCCGCGGACGCCCTCGACGCCGCGCTCGCGCGGGTCGATCCCGCCGAGTTGACCGAGCTCACGCGCGACCTCGTCCGCATCCCGAGCGTCGTGCGGCCCGGCGAGCCGTCCGCGACCGAGGCCGACGTCGCGCGCCACGTCGAGCGCTGGTTCCGCAAGGAAGGCTTCGCGCTCGAGGTTCACGAGGTCGCGCCGGGCCGGCCCAACGTGCTCGCGTGGCTCGGCGACGCGGGGCCGGGCCGGAGCCTCCTGCTCGAGGGCCACACCGACGTCGTCACCGAGGGCGATCCCGCCGAGTGGACGCACCCGCCGTTCGCCGCCGAGCTGGTCGACGGGCGGATCTACGGGCGTGGCGCCGCGGACATGAAGAGCGGGCTCGCGGCGGCGATGCTCGCCGCCGCGGCGCTCCGGCGCAGCGGCGCGCGGCTCGGCGGGCGCCTCGTCGTCGGCGCCCTCGTGGACGAGGAAGGCGACATGCTCGGCGCCCGGCACCTGTGCACGACGGCGCTCGGGCGCGCCCTCGACGCGGCGATCATCTGCGAGCCCGAGCAGAACGAGATCTGCCTCGAGCAGCGCGGGGTCGTCTGGGCCCGGGTGGCGATCCGCGGGCGGATGGCGCACGGCGCGATGCCCGAGGCCGGCGTGAACCCGATCGGCGCCCTCGGGGCGCTCCTCGCCGAGGTGCCGGCGCTCGAGCGCCGGCTGCGCCGGCTGTGCGGGCGCTCGCGCTACCTCAGGCCGCCGACGGTGACGCCCACCGTGGTCCAGGCGCCCGTCCTGGGGCTCGGCCAGCCGAACGTCATCCCGTCGAGCGCGCGCGTGACGCTCGACGTGCGGCTGACGCCGGGACCCGACGGCGCGGCGGTCGCGGCCGAGATCGACGCCGCGTGCGGGCGCGCGGCGGCCCGCTGCCCGGGAGCCTCGATCGCCTGGGAGCCGGCCAACGGCTTCCGCCTCGCGACGCGCGTGGAGCGGGGCGAGCCGCTCGTGCGCGCGGTGGCGGCGGCGGTCCGGCAGGCCACGGGCCGCGCGCCCCGCTTCGGGGGCGTGCCCGGCTCGACCGACGGGACGATCCTCCGAATGACGCTCGGGATCCCGATCGTCACGCTCGGGCCCGGGCATCGGCGGATCCCCCATCAGGTCGACGAGTACGTCGAGGTGGCGGAGCTCGTCGATGCGGCACGGATTTACGTTGCCGCAGCTCTGAACTTCCTGAAGCCATGACGGAGCGCGGGCCCCGGCTGCGCCAGGTGGAGGCCTTTCCGGTCCAGCACGAGGGACGCCCGTGCATCGCGCTCAGGGACCCCGCGGGCTACACGGACTCGGTCGTCCTCCTGCCGCGCGGGCTGCTCGAGATCGTCTCCCTCTTCGACGGCGAGCACTCGGTCCCCGACATCCAGGCCGCGGTGATGCGGCGCCACGGCGAGCTGGTGGCGCGCCAGGAGATCGACGCGATCGCCGACTCGCTCGACGCGCACGGCTTTCTCGAGAGCGAGCGGTTCGCCGCGCGGCGCGCCGCGGTGGACGGCGCGTTCCGTGACGCGGCGACGCGGCCGGCCGCCCACGCCGGCGGCGCCTACCCGGCCGCGCCCGACGCCCTCCGCGCCGCCTTCGACGCGCTCTTCGCGGCGCCGGCCGGCCCCGGGCCGCTCGACGGCCGGCGCGGGGAGGCGGTGCCGGTCGGGGGCGTGATCGCGCCGCACATCGACTTCCACCGGGGCGGCCCCGCCTACGCCTGGGCGTACCGCGACGTGGCCGAGCGCGCCGCGGCCGAGGTCTTCGTCATCCTCGGGACCTGCCACGCGGGCATGGCGGACCCGTTCGCGCTCACGCGCAAGGACTACGAGAGCCCGCTGGGCCCCGTGCCGGTCGACCGCGAGTTCGTCGAGGTGCTCGCCGCCCGCGCGCGCCAGGACTGCTTCGCCTCGGAGCTCGCGCACCGGAGCGAGCACTCGATCGAGTTCCAGGCGGTGTTCCTGCGCTACCTCTTCCACGGGCGCCACGACATCGCGATCGTCCCCGTGCTGGCGAGCTTCGCCCACGAGGCGCGGCTCGGGGGGCGGGGGCCCGAGGACGACCCGCGCGTCCCCCGGTTCCTCGAGGCGCTCGCGGAGACCGCGGCGGCGAGCGGGCGGCGCGTCACCTTCGTCGCCGGCGCCGACCTCGCTCACGTCGGACCGCGCTTCGGCGACGCGGACCCGGTGTCGCCGGAGGCGCTCGAGCGGATCGCGCGGGAGGACCGCCGGATGCTCGAGGCGGTGGAGGCGGGCGACGCGGCGGCGTTCTACGCGGCCGTGGCGGAGGACGACGACCGGCGTCGGATCTGCGGCCTCTCGCCGATCTACGCGCTGCTGCGCGTCCTCGGCGGCGGCCGCGGAACGCTCCGGCGGTACAACCAGTGGCCCGACCCCCAGGGCGTCGTCACCTTCGCCGCGGTGGTGTTCGATGGCAGGGCGAGCTGACTGGCAGCTCCCCCGGCTGCGCGTCGACCGGGACGGCGACTGGTTCGACGACGGCGTGCAGGTGACGCATGCCGGCGTCCTCGCGCACCTCCGCGCCGGGCTCCGGCACGACGCCGCGGGCTACTTCATCCAGACCCGCGTCCGGATCCCCGTCGAGGTCGAGGACGCCCCGTTCGTGGTCGTCCGGATCGAGCGCCGCGGCGCGACGCTCCACGCCGTCCTGAACGACGGCACGGAGGAGAACGTGGACGCCGCGACGCTCAGGCTCGGCCCCCGCGACGTGCCCTACTGCCCGATCAAGGGGAGCGCCTTCGAGGCGCGCCTGTCCCGCGCGGCGGCGCACCAGCTCCTGGCCCTCGCCGAGTACGACGAGGCGACGGGCCGCGGCACGCTCCGCCTGGGCGACCGCGCGTACCCGCTTCGGAGGGGCGCGTGAACGTGGCCGCCGTCCTCATGGAGGTGCTCCGCGCCGCGGGCGTCCGCTATCTCTTCGGCAACCCCGGCACGACCGAGCTGCCCTTCCTCGACGCGCTCCCGGACTCGGGGCTCGAGTACGTGCTCGCCCTGCAGGAGGCGACCGCCGTCGCGGCCGCCGACGGCTACGCCCAGGCGACGGGAACGCCGGGCGTCGTCAACGTACACGTCGCGCCCGGGCTCGCCAACGGCCTCGGCATCCTCCACAACGCCGCCCGCGCCAAGAGTCCGCTCGTCGTGACGGCGGGCCAGCAGGACACGCGCCTGCTCATGGACGCGCCGGTCCTCGCCGCCGACCTCGTCCGGATGGCCGAGCCGTTCACGAAGTGGGCGTACGAGGTGCGCCGGCCCGAGGAGGCGCCCGTCGCGCTCCGCCGCGCACTCACAGTCGCGCTCGCGCCGCCGACGGGCCCAGCCTTCGTGGCGCTGCCGATGGACCTGATGACGCCCGTGATCGAGGACGCGGGCGAGGGCCCTTCGCCCGTCGCCGCGCGCCCGCGGCCGGAGCCCGACGCCGTCGCGCGCGCCGCCGAGATCCTCGCCGGCGCGAAGGCGCCGCTCGTGATCGCCGGCGACGGCGTGGCCCGCGCGGACGCCGTGGCCGAGCTGGTGGCGCTCGCCGAGCGACTCGGCGCGCGCGTCCACGGGGAGCCCCTCTACCGTCGGACCAACTTCCCCGGGACGCACCCGCTCTGGCGGGGCGGGCTCTACCCGTCGCCCGCGGCGCTCCGTCGCGCGCTGGAGGGCTTCGACGCGGTGCTGATCGTCGGCGCGACGGTCTTCACGTGGTTCCTCCACTCGCCGGGGACGCCGTTCCCGCGCGGCGTGCGCATCCTGCAGGTGGACGACGACGCGTGGGAGATCGGGCGGAGCTGGCCGGTGACGCTCGGGATCGTCGCCGACCCGCGCGCGGCGCTCGCGTCGCTCGCCGAGGCGCTCGAGGCGCGGATGGGCGACGCCGAGCGCGGCGCGGCGGCCGCACGCGCGGCGGCCCTCGGGGCCTCGCGGGCCGGCGTGCTCGCCCGGACACGCGCGGCGGCGGAGGCCGAGCGCGAGCGCCGGCCCATCGGCCAGGCGCACCTGTTCGCGACGCTCGCGTCCGTGCTGCCCGCCGGCGCCGTCGTGGTGGACGAGTCCGCCAGCTCGCTGCCGTTCGCGCTCCGCTACCTGCCGTTCGACACGCCCGGCTCCTTCTACGGCTCGAAGACCGGCACCCTCGGCTGGGCGATGGGCGCGGCGGTCGGCGTCCAGCTCGCGGCGCCCGCGCGGAAGGTGGTCGCCACGGTCGGCGACGGCTCCGTGATGTACGCGCCCCAGGCGCTCTGGACCGCGGCGCGCCACCGGCTGCCGATCACCTACGTCGTGCCCAACAACGCCTCGTACGCGATCCTCAAGGCCGGCATGCTGGGGCTCGGCCTGGCGTCGGCCAAGCGCGGCGTCTTCCCCGGGATGGACCTCGTCGATCCACCGATCGACTACCTCGGGCTCGCCCGGGCGCTCGGCGTGCGCGCGGAGCGGGTCGAGGCGCCCGGCGAACTCGCCGACGTCCTCGCCGCGTGCCTCGCGCACCCCGGGCCGGCGCTGGTCGACGTCGCGATCGACCGCGGGTTCGAGGAGATGCGGGTCTGATGGCGAGCCTGACCGGCGGCGAGTGGGTGGTGGACGCGCTCTCCGCCGAGGGCGTGCGCCACGTGTTCGGGATCCCCGGCGTCCACAACCTCGCGATCTACGACGCGCTCCTGCGCCAGTCGGCGCTCGCCCACGTCCTTGCCCGCCACGAGGCCGGGGCGGCGTTCATGGCCGACGGCTACGCTCGCGCGTCGGGCGCCCCCGGCGTCGTCGTCGTCACGACGGGCCCCGGGGCGACGAACGTCCTCACGCCGCTCGTCGAGTCCTACGCGGGCTCGACGCCGGTCGTCGTCCTGATGTCGGACATCGCCTCGGCCCTCGTCGGGCGCGACCTGGGCGCGCTCCACGAGGTGCCCAACCAGATCGAGTGCTTCCGGCCGGTCGCGCGCTGGGCCGAGGCGCTCACCGAGGCGCGCGCGATCCCCGCGGCCGTGCACACGGCGTTCGACCTCCTGCGCACCGGGCGGCCGGGCCCCGTCGCGATCTCGATCCCGAACGACTTCCTCACGGCGCGCCTCGAGGCCGAGCCGGGGCGCGGGGGCGCCGGGCGTCGGCCGCCGTGCCACCCGGAGGCGATCGCGGCGGCCGCGCGCCGGCTCGGCGGCGCGATGCGCCCGCTCCTCGTCGCGGGCGGTGGCGTGATCGCCGCGGGCGCGGAGGCCGAGCTGGTGGCGCTCGCGCGCCGGCTCGACGCCCCCGTCATCACGAGCGTGATGGGGCGCGGCGCGATCAGCGAGCGCGACCCGCTCTGGCACGGCGTGCTCCCGAACCGGCGCGCCACGGAGCCCGTGCTCCAGGCCGCCGACGTCGTCCTGGCCGTGGGCTGCCGCTTCGCCCACCGCTCGACGCAGGGGCTCCTGCTGAACCTCTCGTTCGGGCCCGGGCAGGCGCTGATCCACCTCGACCTCGATCCGCGGGTCATCGGGCTCCTGTTCAAGCCCGAGCTCGGGATCGTCGGGGACGCGACGGACGGCCTCGCGCGCCTGCTCGCCGCCCTGGGCGACGGCCGGCCGGCGGGCGGGTGGGACCACGGCTGGCGCGCGGGGCTCCGCGGCGCGGCGGGCCCCCTCTACACGGCCGAGACCGCGCGCCTCGTCGAGACGCTCCGCGCGGCGCTGCCCGACGACACGATCGTCGTCTGCGACCAGACCGGGCTCAACTACTGGATGGAGTGGCACTTCCCCGTGCTGGCGCCGCGCACGTTCCTCTACCCGGTGGGCTCGGCGACGCTCGGCTACGGCGTGCCGGCGGCGATCGGCGCGAAGATCGCGCGACCCGACCGCCCGGTGGTCGCCGTCGTCGGCGACGGCGGGTTCCTCTACTCGGTGAACGAATTGGCCACCGCGGTGAAGTACCGGCTGCCGGTCGTGTTCCTGGTGCTGAACGACGACCGCTTCGGCGCGATCAAGTACCTGCAAGAGACGCTGTTCGCGGGGCGCTGGGGGGAGGCCGACTTGGTCAACCCGGACTTCCCGGCGCTCGCGAAGGCGTTCGGGGCGCGGGGCGAGCGCGTGACGGTGGACACGCTGCCCGCCGCGCTCACGCGCGGCCTCGCCGCCGACGGCCCGACGCTGCTCGAGCTGCCGGTGGCGGTCACGCCGCCCTGGGAGCTCTAGGCCGCCGTCCCGCGCCCCGTGCGCCGCGCCTGTGAGCGCCCCCGCCCTCCACGGCCACCGGGGCGGGGATCGGCGGGTACCCGGGGGCGGGGGTCGGCGGGACTCGTTCCCGCCCCGTGGGCGCGGAACCCGCGAGCCCGGATGGAGCCCAGCCGCGACGGGGCAGCGGACGTGGGCCGCGTGGTCCCGCGACCCCCGCCCCCGGGTACCCGCCGATCCCCGGCGCCTGGGAGTCTAGGCGGGCCGGCGGCGCGCGGAGAGGGCGCGGAGAGCGTCGATGTCGCCGGCGACGAACCGCGCGTGGAGCGGGCCGCGCTCGCGCCAGGCCTGGCACGTGTTGACCCACCACGCGTCGCCATCCGCCCGCGGCAGCTCGCGCACGTCCCGGAACGCGACCCCGGCGGCCTGGCGCACCACGGGGCCGAGCGCCTGGATGAGGGCGGTGAGGTGGGCGCAGCCGAGCTGGCGCCCGAAGCGCTCGTTCACCGCGCGCGTGAAGCCCTGGGCGACCGAGAGCCCGACGAGGGCCTCGAGGCCGGGCAGCGCATCGGGGCAGATCGTGTAGGGGTGCGCCGCCATGCTCCCGGCGGCCCGCGTGATCACGAGGTCGGGGTGGCGCACGCGGATCGTCAGACGCATGTCGTGGATCGTGCTGGAGGGCGATGCGTCGAACCACACGGGGCCGCCCTCGGGACGGTCGTCCACCAGGTGGCCGCTGACGTCGAGCTCGGTGTCGCTCACCTTCCACGCCTCCGCGCGGATCGCGCGGACGTGGATCGGATGCCCCTGGGGGTCGGTCATCCCCGGATCTCCTTGAGCACGGCGAGCAGCGCTCCGTGGATGCGGCCGTTGCTCGCGACGACGGCGGGCGCGTCGAGGTCGAGCGGGCCGCCCGCGAGGTCCGTCACGCGCCCGCCGGCCTCCGCGATCATGAGGCCGCCGGCGGCGACGTCCCACGCGCCGAGGCGCAGCTCCCAGTAGCCGTCGAGCCGCCCGGCCGCGAGCCAGGCGAGGTAGAGCACGGCCGAGCCCATGCGGCGCACGGCGCGCGCGCGCACGCTGAAGGTCGCGTACTCGGTGAGGTTGTTGTCCGCCGTCTCGCGGATGTTGTAGGGGAAGCCGGTCGCGAGCAGGCTCTCGTCGAGCGTCGCGGCGGCCGAGACCGCCAGCGGCCGGTCGTTGAGCGTCGCGCCGCGCCCGCGCTCGGCGACGTACAGCTCGTCGAGGTTCGGATCGAAGACGACGCCCAGCTCGACGCGCCCCGCGGCCTCGAGCGCGATCGAGACTGCGAAGATCGGCACGCCGTGCGCGTAGTTGGTCGTCCCGTCCAGCGGGTCGATGATCCAGCGCCGGCCCGAGCGGCCGGCCGTGGCGCCGCGCTCCTCGGCGAGCACGCCGTCGTCGGGGAACGCGGCGGCCAGGCGGCCGACGATCAGCTCCTCGGCGCGCGCGTCCATCTCGGTGACCAGGTTGGTCGGCGTGCCCTTGTAGGCGATGCGGCGGGATCCCTGGAGCTCGGCACGGAGGAGACGGCCGGCTGCCTGCGCGGCGTCCACCGCCGCGCGTCGCTCGAGCGATGCCATGGTGTGCGTTCACTCTAGCACGCGCGCGCTTGACAACCAACGCACCGTCTCGGAGCATGAGCGACGGCGATGGGAGCCCGACGACGCCGCGAAGAAGCGCTCCACGCCGCGCCCGGGCCGCGGCGGCGGCGCGTGGTGCGGATCCGGGCGGGCGAGCCGCCGGGCACGCTCAAGCCCCCCGAGGGCGTCGCCGGCCAGGCGCCGCGCATCTCCGTGATCGCCTACGGCCCGGACGCCCACGTCGAGCGCACGGTGGAGCGGGTCGAGGACGCGCTCGCCGAGGTGGGGCCGGGCCGCGTCGCCTGGATCAACGTGGAGGGGCTCGGCCAGCCCGAGGTGCTGACCCGGCTGGGCGAGCGCTTCGGGCTGCACCCGCTGGCGCTCGAGGACGCGATGAACGTCCCTCAGCGGCCCAAGGTCGAGCGCTTCGACGATTACATCCTGATCGTGCTGCGGATGGTGCGGGCGGACCAGGAGGCCGGTGACGAGCAGGTGAGCCTGTTCTTCGGCCGGGACTGGGTCCTGACCGTGCAGGAGCGGGCCGACTCGGACGTCTTCGGCCCCGTCCGCGACGCCATCCGGTACCGCCGCGGGCGCGTGCGCGACGCGGGCGCCGACTACCTCGCCTACCTGCTGCTCGACGCGGTGGTGGACGCGTACTTCCCGGCGCTCGAGCGCGTGATCGAGGCGGTCGAGCGGATCGAGGACGAGGCGCTCGACGCGCTGCCCGAGACGCTGCCCCGGATCCAGCAGGCGCGCCGCGGCCTGCTCGCGCTGCGCCGGGCGGTCTGGCCGCTCCGCGAGGAGGTCGCGATCCTCCAGCGGGCCGACGCGCCGTTCGTCGCCGAGGAGACCCGCGTGTTCCTGCGCGACAGCTACGACCACGCCGTCCAGGCGCTCGAGGTGATCGAGTCGCTGCGGGAGACCCTCACCAACGTCATGGAGGTGCACCTCGCGGCCCAGAACCAGCGGCTCAACGCGGTGATGAAGGTCCTCACGGTCATCGCCACGCTGTTCATCCCGCTGACCTTCATCGCGTCGATCTACGGCATGAACTTCGAGGGGATGCCGGAGCTCCGGTGGCGCTGGGGCTACCCGGTCGCGCTCGGCGCGATGGCGGTGACGGCCGCGGGCATGCTCCTGTACTTCCGCCGCCGCGGGTGGTGGTGATGCACATCGTCGTCATGGGGGCCGGGGGCGTCGGCGGCTACTTCGGCGGCAAGCTCGCGCGGGCCGGGGAGCGGGTCACGCTGGTCGCGCGGGGCGCGCACCTCGACGCGCTCCGGCGGGACGGGCTGCGCGTGCGCTCGGCGGTGGAGGGCGAGTCGGTCACCTGCCCGACGGCGGTCGCGTCGCTCGACGGGCAGCCGGCGGCCGACGCGGTGCTGTTCTGCGTGAAGTCGTTCGACACGGAGGCGGCGGCCGAGCGGCTCCGTCCCGTCGTCGGCCCCGACACGGCCGTCCTCTCGCTCCAGAACGGCGTGGACAACGAGGAGCGGATTGACGCGGTGCTCGGCGCCGGGAGGGCGCTCGGCGGCGCGGCGTACGTCTTCGCGACGCTCGAGGCGCCCGGCGTGATCGCGCACCGGTTCGGCGGGCGGATCGTCCTCGGCGAGCTCGACGGCCGCCGAAGCTCGCGCGCCGAGCGCCTGCGGGACGCGCTCGCGGGCGCCGGGATCCCGGCGGAGCTGTCGCCGGCGATCCGGCGCGTGCTCTGGGAGAAGTACCTCTTCATCTGCGCCCAGGCGGGGACGACCGCGGTCACGCGCGCCTCGATGGGCGCCGTGCGGGAGACTCCGGAGACGTGGCGTCTCTACCGGCTGATCCTCGACGAGCTGGCGGCGCTCGCGCGGGCGGCCGGCGTCCCGCTCCCGCCCGACGCCGTCGAGGGGATCGTCAAGGCGGCGAGCGGTATCGCGCCCGAGGCCACGTCGTCGCTCCACCACGACCTCGCGGCCGGCCGGCGGCTCGAGCTCGAGGCCCTCCACGGCCACGCGGTGCGCCTGGCCGGACGCCTCGGCGTCCCGGTGCCGACGGTCTTCGCGGTCTACGCCGCGCTCAAGCCTCACGCGGCGGGGAGCCGCGGCTGAGGCCTGCGGCGCGCGCGGTCTCCCGGTACGTCGCCCGCCATCGGACGCGCTACGTCGCGGGCGTCGCCTGCCTCGGCGTCGCGACCCTGTGCTCGCTCGGGATCCCGTGGACCGTGAAGCGTGCGATCGACGACCTCGCGCGCGAGGCGGCCGCCGCGCCGCTCGTGCGCCACGTCGCCGTGATCGTCCTGCTGGCGCTCGGCAACGGCGTCGCCCGGCTCGCCTCCCGCCTCACGATCGTCGGCGCCGCCCAGCGGATCGAGTCCCGGATCCGCGAGGACCTCTACGCGGCGCTCCAGACGTTCCCGCCGCGGCGCTTCGCCATGTACCCGACGGGCGACCTGATGGCGCGCGCGTCGAGCGACGTGGCGGCCGTGAAGTCCCTCGTCGGCTTCGGCCTCGTGAGCCTCGCCGGCACGGCCTTCGCGTTCGGGGGCGCCCTCGTGGCCATGCTCGCGGTGGATCCCTGGCTCACGCTCTGGGCGCTCCTGCCGTACCCGGTCCTCGTGCTGCTCGGCCGCCGCTTCACCGGGATCCTCGGCGACCGGGCCCAGGCCGCCCAGGACCAGCTCGGCGTGCTCTCGGCGCGGGTGCAGGAGTACCTGGCGGGGATGGCCGTCGTCCGCGCCTACGCGCTCGAGGCGAAGGCGCGGGCCGACTTCGGCCGCGCCAACGCCGAGTACCTCGGGCGCAGCCTGGCGCTCGCGCGGATCCAGACGGGGCTGGCGCCCCTGATGGGGCTCATCGCGGGCGTCGGCACGCTCGTCGTGCTCTGGGCGGGCGGCACGGCGGTCGTGGGCGGCCGGCTCTCGCTCGGCGCGCTCGTCGCCTTCAACGGCTACCTCGCCTACCTCACGTGGCCCACCATCGCGCTCGGCTGGATGCTCGCGATGGCGCGCCGAGGGCTCACCTCGATGGAGCGCATCCAGACCGTCCTGGCGCACGCGGCGCCGACGGCGGCCGCGTCGCCGGCGCCCACCGCGCCGTTCAGCGCCGGCGCGGCCCTCGCGTTCCGGGACCTCACGTTCGCCTACGACGACCGGCCGCCCGCGCTCGCCGGCGTGACGTTCGAGGTCGGCGCGGGCGAGGTCGTCGCGGTCGTCGGGCCTACGGGCAGCGGCAAGACCACGCTCGGGCTCCTGCTCGCGCGGCTCTGGGAGCCGCCGGCGGGGACGGTGTTCGTCGACGGGCACGACGTGACGCGGCTGCCCCTCGCGGCGCTGCGCCCGCTGCTCGCGCCCGTGCCGCAGGAGGCCTTCCTCTTCTCGCGCACGATCGCCGAGAACGTCGCCCTCGGGCGCCCGGGCGTGGACGAGGAGGCGGTGCGCGCCGCCGCGGCGGCGGCGGGCGTCGCCGACGAGATCGAGCGTCTGCCCGCGGGCTTCGCGTCCGTCGTCGGCGAGCGTGGCCTCACGCTCTCGGGGGGCCAGCGCCAGCGCGTCGCGCTCGCCCGCGCGCTCGCGGGGCCCTCGCGGATCCTCGTGCTCGACGACGCCTTCGCCTCCGTGGACGCGGCCAAGGAGGAGGAGATCGTCGCGGGGCTCCGCCGGGCGGCGGCCGGCCGGACGGTGCTCCTCGCCACCCATCGCCTGCGTGCCGCGCAGGCGGCCGACCGGATCGTCGTCCTCGACGCGGGGCGGGTGGTGGAGCAGGGCCCGCACGAGGCGCTCGTGCGCGCGGGCGGCCTCTACGCGCGGCTCTGGCGCCTGCAGCAGCTCGAGGAGGAGATCGCGCGTGCCTGAGCCGCTCCCCGACCCGGACGGCGCCGAGCGGCTCGGCGCGGCCTTCGACCGGCGACTCGCCGCGCGCCTCTGGCGGGCCGCGCGCCCCCACCGGGCGCTGCTCGGCGGCTCGTGCCTGCTGTTCCCGCCGATCGCGCTGGCCGAGCTGGCGCAGCCGTGGCTCCTGAAGGTCGCGATCGACGACCACATCCTCCGCGCCGACTGGCGCGGCCTCACCGGGGTCGCCGCGCTCTACGTCGGCGTCCTGGCGCTCCTCTACGGCCTCAGGACCCTCGAGGCGTACCTGCTGCACCTGACCGGCCATCGGGTGACCGCGGACCTGCGCGAGGCGCTCTTCGCCCACCTGCTCCGGCTGGAGGCCGCGTTCTACGACCGGAACCCCGTCGGCCGGCTCATGACGCGCGTCCTGAGCGACGTCGAGGCGGTGAGCGAGGCCTTCACCAGCGGGCTCTTCGCCGTCGTCGCCGACGTCGTCACGCTCGCCGGCGTCGTTGCCGTGATGCTCTGGCTCGACTGGCACCTCGCGCTCGTCACGTTCGCCATCGTCCCGGCGCTGCTCCTCGTGGCCGGCTACTTCCGGCTGCGCGCGCGCGACGCCTACCGCGAGGTCCGGACGCGGCTCGCGCGCCTCAACGGGTTCCTCCAGGAGTCCCTGCAGGGCATGAGCGTGATCCAGCTCTTCGCGCGCGAGGCCCACGAGGCCGCCGGCTTCCGCCGGCTCGGCGCCGACTACCGGCGGGCGCTCTTCGGCTCCACGACGTACGAGGCGTCGCTGTACGCCGCGGTCGAGGCCCTCGGCTCGATTGCGCTCGCGCTGCTGCTCTGGTACGGCGGGGGGCAGATCGTCGCGGGCGCCCTCACGTTCGGCGCGCTGGTCGCGTTCATCCAGTACACGAACCGGTTCTTCCTGCCGATCCGGGACCTCGGGGCCAAGTACACGGTCATGCAGGCCGCAATGGCCGGCGCCGAGCGGATCTTCGGCCTGCTCGACCGCGCGCCGGCGATCACGACGGCCGCGGCCCCCGTCGTGCCCGCGCCCCCCCCGGGCGCTCCGGCGGTCGAGCTCCGCGGCGTGTGGTTCGCCTACACGGGCGAGCCCTGGGTCCTGCGCGACTGCGCCCTCCGGGTGGCGCGAGGCGAGCGCGTCGCGCTCGTCGGCGCGACGGGCGAGGGGAAGTCCACGTGCGCGCGACTCCTCAACCGCTCCTACGAGGCGCAGCGGGGGCAGGTGCTCGTGGACGGCGTGGACGTGCGCGCGTGGGACCTCGGGCGCCTGCGGCGCCACGTCGGCATCGTGTTCCAGGAGAGCCTGCTCTTCACCGGGACCGTCGAGGACAACTTGAAAATCGGCGCCGACGGCGCGGGGACGCCCGCCGAGCTGGCCCGGGCGCTCGCCGGCGCGCGGGCCGCGGGCGTCGTCGCCGCGCTGCCGCGGGGGCTCCGCGAGGAGCTGACCGAGCGGGGCGGCAACGTCTCGCACGGGCAGCGCCAGCTCCTGGCCATCGCGCGGGCCCTCGTGTACAATCCGGCCGTCCTCGTTCTCGACGAAGCGACGTCGAGCGTCGACGCGGAATCCGAAGCGCTCATTCGACGAGCGATGGCGGGGCTCCTGGCGGGTCGGACCAGCATCACGATCGCGCATCGCCTTTCGACGGTGCAGGCCGCCGACCGCATCCTCGTCCTGCACCGCGGCCACATCCACGAGGAGGGCTCGCACGCCGCGCTGCTGCGCCGGGGCGGCCTCTACGCGCGCCTCTGGGAGCTCCAGGGCGGCGCGGCGCCGCCATGAGCTTCCGGGCCGCGGTGTTCGGGCTCGTGCGGCGGATCCCGCGCGGCCGCGTGGCGACGTACGGGCAGATCGCGGCGCTCCTGGGCCGGCCCCGCGCGGCGCGCGCGGTGGGCCGCGCGCTCGGGAGCGCGCCGGGCGACCTGCCGTGGCATCGCGTGGTGAACGCGCGGGGCGGGGTCAGCCCGCGCGCCCGGATGAGCGGCATGCTGACCCAGCGGATCCGGCTCGCGCAGGAGGGTGTCGCGCTTCGCCGCGGGCGGGTCGTCCTGAGCGCCCACGCCTGGCGTGGGCGCGGAACGCTCGCGACACGAGGAGGGCTCGCATGCGACTGGCGCTGACGCTCAATTACTCGGGCGCGCGGATGTCGATCGACATGGACAAGGTCCTCGAGCTCGAGCGTCTCGGCTACGACTCCGTGTGGTCGGCCGAGTCCTACGGCTCCGACGCGGTGACGCCCGTGGCCTGGATCGCGGCGCGCACCACGCGCATCCACGTCGGCACCGGGATCATGCAGATGGGCGGGCGGACGCCCGCGGCGACCGCGATGACCGCGATGACACTCGACGCACTCTCGGGCGGCCGCTTCCGGCTCGGGCTCGGGGTCTCGGGGCCGCAGGTCGTCGAGGGCTGGCACGGCCAGCCCTTCGGCCGGCCGCTCCAGCGCACGCGCGAGTACGTCGAGATCGTGCGCCGCATCCTCCGGCGCGAGAAGCCGCTCGAGTTCCGGGGGGAGTACTACCAGGTCCCCTACACGGGCCCCGACGCGACGGGCCTCGGCAAGCCGCTCAAGTCGATCCTGCACGGGCGGGGGGACATCCCGATCTACCTCGCCGCGGTGGGGCCGAAGAACATCGCGCTTGCCGCGGAGATCGCCGATGGCTGGATCCCGACGTTCTTCTCGGCCGCGCGGATGGCGATGTTCCGCGAGTGGCTCGACGCGGGCTTCCGGGCGCGCGGCGGCGCGCCGGCGCAGTTCGACCTGATGCCGATGGTGGCCGTCGTGGTCGGCGACGACGTGGCCGCCTGCCGGGCGCCGGTCAAGGCCAAGCTCGCGCTCTACGTGGGCGGGATGGGCGCGCGGGGCCGCAACTTCTACCACGACATCGCCTGCCGCTACGGCTACGTGGAGGCCGCGAGGACCATCCAGGACCTTTACCTCGCCGGCCGCAAGGCCGAGGCGGAGGCCTCCGTGCCCGACGCGCTCGTGGACGAGGTCGCGCTCTGCGGGCCACGGGAGCGGATCCGTGAGCTGCTGTCCGTGTGGCGCGGCTCCGGCGTGACGACGCTCATGGTCGCGGGCGACCGGGTGGCGGTGCGCACGATGGCGGAGCTGGTGCTGTAGAGGCGAGGGAGAGGGCCATGCGACTCGAGGGCAGGGTGGCGGTGATCACGGGGGCGGGCTCGGGGATCGGTGCGGCCTCGGCCGTGGCGATGGCCGCGGAGGGCGCGCGGGTCGTCGTGGCGGACATCGACGAGCCGGGCGCCAAGGCGGTGAGCGAGCGGATCGAGCGGGCGGGCGGCGCGGCGCTCGCGGTGCGCGCCGACGTCACGCGCGCCGCGGACAACCAGGCGCTCGTCGAGCGCGCCGTGGCCACCTGGGGCCGCCTCGACGTGTTCTTCGCGAACGCCGGCGTGCCCCAGTTCCCGAGGCCGATCGAGGAGCAGGATGAGGAGACCTTCGACCGCATCATCGCGGTCAACGTGAAGGGCGTGTGGCTCGGCGCCAAGTACGCGCTCGCGGTCATGAAGCGGCAGGAGCGCGGCGTCTTCCTCGTCACGGCGTCGACCGCGGCCATCCGGCCGCGCCCGGGCGGGCAGACCTACGCGGCCTCCAAGGGCGCGGTGGTCGCCCTCGCGAAGAGCCTCGCGCTCGAGGCGGCGCCCCACGGCGTCCGCGTCGTGGCGATCGCGCCCGTCGCGACCGAGACGCCAATGCTGCCGACGTTCATGGGCAAGAAGGCGATCGACGCCGAGGGCATGGCCCGCTACCGGGCCACCGTGCCGCTCGGCCGCCTCAACCAGCCCGAGGACGTCGCCCGGACCGCGGTCTTCCTCGCCTCCGACGACGCCGCGATGATCACGGGGAGCTGCGTCGAAGTAGACGGCGGACGCTGCATCTGAGCCCGTGAAGGTCCTTCCGCTCGCGGCCGAGTCGCTCGGCGTGCGGTCCATGGCGACCTACGTCGAGCTCCACGGGGCCGGCCTCCTGATCGACCCCGGGGCGACGCTCGCGCCCGCGCGGTTCGGGCTGCCGCCGACCGAGGAGGAGTGGGAGGCGCTCCGCCGCGCCAACGACCGGATCTCCGCGTGGGCGACGCGCGCGACGCTCGTCTTCGTGAGCCACTACCACGAGGACCACTTCCGTTCCGACGCGGCGACCTACGCGGGCCGCCGCGTGCTCGTGAAGGACCCGCGGCGCATGGTGAGCGGGCGCCAGGCGCGGCGGGCCGCGGACCTCTGGAAGGCGCTCGCGCCGGTGGCGCGCGTCGAGAGCGCCGACGGCCTGGCGGCGCGCCGCGAGGGGCTCACGCTCCGCGTCTCGCCGCCGCTGCCGCACGGCCCCGACGGCACCGCGCTGGGCGCGGTGCTCGCGCTCACGGTCGAGGACGAGGATGCGCGCGAGCGGTTCGTGTTCGCGTCCGACGTGCAGGGGCCGATCTCGCCGGTCGCCGCGGCGTACCTCGTGCGGGAGCGCCCGACGCTCCTCTACGTGTCGGGCCCGCCCTCCTACATCGAGCGGGAGCTCGGCGCGGCGCTGATCGAGCGCGGCGTCGAGAACCTGCTGCGGATCGTGGACGCGACCGGGTGCCGCGTGATTCTCGACCACCACGCGCTGCGCGACACGCGCTGGGAGCGGCGCTTCGAGCGGCTCTGGGCCACCGGCCGGGTCGTGACCGCGGCGCGCCACCTGGGCCTCCCCGACGCGGCGCTCGAGAGCCGACGCGACCGCGCCTGGGCCGCCGCGCGCAAGCCGCCCGCGAAGGCCCGGGAGGAGCGTGGTATCATCGCGCGCACGCCGCGCAAATTCTCGAAAGGGGGACAACACTCGTGAGCGCTGACACCAAGACGCTCAACGTGGGGGACACCGCGCCCGACTTCACGCTCAAGACGATCGGGCTCAAGGAAATCTCCCTCCGGGACTACCGGGGCAGGAACGTCATCCTGCTCTTCTATCCGCTCGACTGGACCCCGGGCTGAAGCACCTGCATGCCCGCCTTCGACAGGCGCGTCGGCGACTTCGAGGCGGCGAATACCCAGGTGCTGGGTATCAGCACGGACAGCCCCTTCAGCCACGAGAACTGGGCGAAGTCGGTCGGGATCAGCCGCTACCCGCTGCTGTCCGACGTGCAGCGGACGGTGGCGAAGGACTACGGCGTCTACTGGCCCGACTGGAACGCCAACGTCCGCGCCACGTTCGTCCTCGACCCGACGGGCCGGGTGCGGTTCGTCGAGCGGTACGCCAAGGGCGAGCTGCCGCAGCCGGACAAGATCCTCGCCGAGGTCAAGAAGCTCGGGTAGCCCGCGCGGGGTCTCCTGGCCGCCGCCCACCGCGCCGGTCCTCGCCCCCTTGTGACGCGAGTCAGATGACGTGCGTCATAACGGCGTGGCCGTCCGTCCTGCGAGAGTGGGCTCGAGGAGGACGACGACCATGAAGCGGCCCCTGGGCGTGATCGCGGCAGTGGCGGTCCTCGGTCTGATGGCCGGCGCCGTGGCGGCGCAGAAGGCGCAGCGAGCGGATTCGGCGACCGAGGCGAAGGCGGCGCTGCTCAAGCCTCCGATGGTCCCGCCGGCCATCGAGCGCACGCGGCCGGCGCGGGTGCTGGTGGACCTCGAGACGACCGAGGAGAAGGGCACGCTCGCGAGCGGCGTCGAGTACACCTTCTGGACCTTCGGCGGCAGCGTCCCGGGCCCCATGCTGCGCGTGCGCGAGGGCGACACGGTGGAGATCCGGCTGCGCAACCGCGACACCAGCACGTTCATGCACTCCATCGACCTGCACGCGGTGACCGGGCCGGGCGGCGGCGCCGCGGTGACCCAGGTGGTACCCGGTCAGACGGGCGCCTTCGAGTGGAAGGCGCTGAACCCGGGCCTCTACGTCTACCACTGCGCCACGCCCCCGATCCCGACGCACGTCGCCAACGGCATGTACGGCTTGATCCTCGTGGAGCCGAAGGAGGGGCTGCCGCGCGTCGACCGCGAGTACTACGTGATGCAGGGCGAGTTCTACACGAGGGGCCGCACCGGCGTGCCGGGCCTGCAGCGCTTCGACGCCGACAAGGCGCGCGACGAGCGGCCGGAATACGTGGTCTGGAACGGCCGCGTCGGGGCGCTCCTGGAGGGCGGCGCGCTCCAGGCCCGGACCGGCGAGACGGTGCGGCTCTACGTGGGCAACGGCGGCCCCAACCTCGTGGCGTCCTTCCACGTGATCGGCGAGGTGTTCGATCGCGTGTGGCCGGAAGCCTCGGTGGGCGGCGACGTGAAGCGCAACGTGCAGACCACGCTCGTTCCCGCCGGAGGCGCCGCGATCGTGGACTTCAAGGTGGACGTGCCCGGGCGCTTCCTGCTCGTCGACCACAGCCTCTCGCGCGCGATGGACAAGGGGGCGCTGGGCGCGCTGGTCGTGAGCGGCGACGCGCGGCCGGACATCTTCCGGGCGCTCACGCCGCACGCCGCCGCACGCGGCGCCGGCGGCCACTGACGTCATGGGGGGCTCCGGGCGCCCCACAAGCCCCCCAAGCGCTCGGGGCGCCGATGCTGCGCCGTGGCGCCCCTCGACAACGCGCCCCCTCACCGGGATCGCGTAGGCGCGATTCCTTCACGCCCTCTGAGCGGGACGGCGCTCTGCCCGAGCGCGGGGACGGGCGCCGCCCGGTTCACGTCGGCGGGCGTCAGCGTGTGCGCGTCGTGAGGGCGACGCCGGCGAGCACGCACGCGGTGCCGCCGAGCTGCCAGGCGCCGATCGGCTCGGCCAGCAGCACCGCCGCGAGCGCGATCCCGACGATCGGCTGGAAGTTCATGAACACCGCCGACCGGCTAGGCCCCACGACCTGGACCGCGCGGTACCACCAGATGTGCGCGACCGCGCCAAGGAGCCCCTGGTAGAAGACGACGGCCCAGGCGACCGGCGAGGCGAGCCGCGGGGCGGGGTAGAAGGGCGCCGTGAGGAGCGCGGTCGGCAGGATCAGGAGCGTGCCGGTGACGTACGCGCCCGTCGTCGCGAGCGCCGGGGACAGCTCGCCGAGCACGCGCTTGCCGTAGACGGTGTAGACGGACCACCCGCCGAGCGCCGCCAGCGTGAGGAAGTCGCCCGCGCGCAGCTCCTCGAGACGGAGCGCGGCGAGGCGGCCGCTCGTCACGACCAGCAGCACGCCGAACGCCGAGACGCCGACGCCGAGCCACTGCGCGCGGGAGAGCCGCTCGCCGAGGTACGCGCGGGCCATCAGCGCGACCCCGACCGGCGCCGCGGCCTGGAGGATCACGGCGTTGCCGGCCGTCGTGTAGTGGAGCGCGACATAGGTGAACTGCGTCGAGCCCCAGATGCCCGCGAGGCCCAGGACGAGGAAGATGCGGAGCGTCCGGGCCTCCACGGCGCGCACCGCCGCGCCGCCCGTGCGGAGGAGGAGGACCACGAGGAAGCCCGAGGCGAGCGTGCAGCGGGCCGCGGTGAGGAAGAAGGGCGAGAAGTCGCGGAGCGCGAGCTTCGCCGTCGCCGGATAGCTGCCCCACAACGCCACGATCACGAGCAGCGCGAGGTAGGCGCGCGTTTGACTGAGCGCGGGCACCCGCCTATCATAAGGCCGCGCGCCATGGCCGATCACATCCTCGAGTCGCGCGTGTGGCTCGCGAGGGCGCGCGCCGAGGTGTTCGCGTGCTTCGCCGATCCCGGGACGCTCGTCCGCCTCACCCCGCCCGCCTACCGCCTCGAGATCGTGTCCGCGCCGGCGGCGCTCGCCGCGGGCGCCGTGCTCGACCTCCGGCTGGCGTGGCGCGGCCTGCCCGTGCGGTGGCGCGCGTTCATCCGCGAGTGGGATCCGCCGTACCGCTTCGTCGACGTCCAGGTGCGCGGGCCGTGGGCGCGCTGGGAGCATCGCCACCGCTTCCTGGAGGAGGCCGGCGGCACGTGGGTGGAGGACCGGGTGACGTACCGGCTGCCGCTCGGCCCGCTCGGCCGCGCGGCGCACGGGCTCCTCGTCCGGCGCGTGCTGCGCGCGCTCTGGGACTACCGGACCGCGCGCCTCGGCGAGCTGGTCGGCCCCCTCGGCTCGCCGCCGGGGACGGACCCGGGAGGCTCCGCGACTAGCGCGAGGTCGTGACGCCGACGCGACGGCAGAGGCCGCGCACCGGACAGGCCGAGCAGCGCGGCGAGATCGGGGTGCAGACGTTCTGGCCGAACGCGACCAGGAGGTCGTTGTAGCCGATCCAGTGGCGCCGCGGGAGCTTGGCGCGGAGGGCCGTCTCCGTCGCGTCCGGGCTCGGCGTCCGCACGTACCCGAGCCGGTTGGAGATGCGGTGGACGTGCGTGTCCACGCAGATGCCCGGCTTGCCGTAGCCCATCGTGACGACCAGGTTCGCGGTCTTCCGGCCGACGCCCTTGAGCGTCAGCAGCTCGTCGAGGTCGTCGGGCACGCGCCCGGCCCAGCGCGCGAGCAGGTCACGGCACAGGCCGAGGATGACGCGGGCCTTGGTCCGGTAGAACCCGACCGGGTAGATGAGGCGCTCGATCGCCCGCGGCGCCAGGCGGCGCATCGCCGCGGGCGTGTCGGCGACGGCGAAGAGGCGCGCGGAGGCGGGCCCCGTGGTCGTGTCCTGGGTGCGCAGCGACAGGATGCAGGCGACGAGGACGCGGAACGGGTCGCGCGTGCCCTCGGCGATCACGGCGAGCGCCGTGGGGTTCCAGCGCGGCGCCGTCCGGCGGAGCCGGCGCAGCACCTCGCCGATCGCTACTTCTTGTCGGCGATGGACTCGAGCAGCGTGCGGGCGCGTGGCAGGTCCTTGACGGTCCAGTCCGCGACGACCCTCGGCGCGCGCTCGGCGACGACGCGCTCGAGCTCGCGGCGGGCGTCGGCCCAGCGGCCTTCGGCGATGTGGAGGCGGGCGAGGTCCACGCGGGCCACCGTGAAGCGCGGGTCGAGCTCGATCGCCTTCTTGAAGTGGCCCGCGGCCTTCTCGCGGTCGCCGCCGAACAGGCGGGGCACCTCCAGGAAGACGTTGCCGGCGAACGCGTGGGCCCGCACGGAGCGCGGGTCCAGCTCGAGCAGGACGTCGATCTCCTCGCGCACGGTCGGCAGCAGGAAGAGGGAGCGGAGCACGCCCTTCGTCTGGCCCCAGCGGCCCGTGTTGATCGCGTACCAGAGGTGGGCGTCGTGGCTCTTCGGCGCCAGCTCGATGGCCCGCCGCCCGAGCTCGCGGCCCCGGTCGTAGGCGGCGAGCTTCGCCTCCGTGGTGGTCGCGCGGACGTCGCCCTGGAGGAAGTACACGTAGGAGAGCGCGACGAGCGTCTCGACCTGGCGCTCCCGCTGGAGGGCCGCCTCGAGCACGTCGCGCGCCCGGTCGAGCACCGCGCGGTCCTCGTGGTAGCGCGCGACGAGGGCCCGCGCCGCCTCGACCGGCGTCTCGCCCCGGGCCGGCGGTACCAGGAGCGCGAGGAGGATCACGGCGAGCAGCGCGGGGCGCATCGCCGGGCACTCTACCCCGGGGCGCCGGAGGCGTCAATCGGGTATGCTCCTCGCGTGATCGCGATCGGCGTCCAGACGTGGTCCACCGACGTGCGTGCCCTCGCCCGCTACTGGCGCGCGGCGGACGCGCTCGGCTACGCGCGCATCACGTACGGGGACGGCCTCTTCGGCTTCACGCACGACGGCTTCACGCTGCTCGGGGCCCTCGCGGTCCTGACGGGGCGCGCGCGGATCGGCCCGGCTGTGACCTACGCCTTCGACCGCGCCGCGCACCACCCGGCGTGGCTCGCCAAGCGCGCCGTCGCGGTGGACCACCTCTCGGGTGGCCGCCTCGACCTGCGGCTCGGCGTGGGCGCCGGGGACGCCGCGACCGCCGCCGGGTGGACGTGCCACGGCATCGAGTATCCCGGCGCGCGCACGCGGCTTGTCCGGCTCGAGGCGGCGATCGGGATCGTGCGGGCGCTCTGGCGCGGCGAGGCCGTGGACCACGACGGCGCCTTCGGCCCGCTGCGCGGGGCGCGGCTCGCCCCGCCGCCCGTCCAGCGCCCGGGGCCCCCCGTGTGGGTGTCGGCGATGGGGCCGGCCGCTCTCGCCCTGGCCGCGCGACTCGCCGACGGTTGGGAGGCGTCGTACGTGGCGCCGGAGCCGCTCGCCGCCCGCTGCCACGCGCTCGACGCGCTGCTCGATGGCTACGGGCGCGCGCCCGGCGACGTGCGGCGCTCCGTCGAGGTGGACGTGGTCCTCGGGCGCACCCCGCGCGCGGCGGCCGCCGCACTCGCCCGCTTCCGCGCGACGCGCGGGATCGGCGCCGAGCATCCGCTGCTCGGGAGCGTGCTCGCCGGGCCCCCCGAGGCGGTCGTCGAGCGGATCGCGGCGTACGCGAAGGCCGGCGCGACGGACCTGATGCTGGGCTTCGCCGACTTCCCCGAGACGGCCATGCTCGAGACGTTCGCCGCGCGGGTGCTGCCGTGGGTGTGAGGCGCGCGCCCCGGGCCCCCCTCGAGCACCGCTTCGTGGGCACGAACGGCGTCCGCCTGCACGCGGTCGTGGCGGGGCAGGGCCCGCTCGTCGTGCTGCTCCACGGCTTCCCGGAGTTCTGGTACTCGTGGCGCCACCAGATCCCGGCGCTCGCCGCGGCCGGCTTCCGCGTCGTGGCGCCCGACCTGCGCGGCTACAACGACTCCGACAAGCCCCCGGGCGTCCCGGCGTATCGGATGACCGAGCTCGTCGAGGACGTCGCGGGGCTCGTGCGCGCGCTGGGCGCGGGGCCCGCGGCGATCGTCGGCCACGACTGGGGCGGCGCCGTCGCCTACGCCATGGCGATGCTCCGGCCGGAGCTGGTGGCGCGGCTCGCGGTGCTGAACTGCCCCCACCCGGCGGCGTTCGCGCGCGCGATCTGGGGCGGCGACCTCGAGCAGCTCCGGAGATCGTGGTACATGTTCTTCTTCCAGCTTCCGGACGCGCCCGAGGCGCTGCTCGCCGCCCGGGAGTTCCGCCTGCTCCGGCGCCTCGCCTGGGACCACGCGCGGCCCGGCACGTTCACGCGGCGCGACGTGGTCCGGTACGTCGAGGCGTTCGCCAAGCCGGGCGCGCTCACGGGCGCCCTCAACTGGTATCGCGCGATGTTCCGTCGCCCGCAGGCGGGGCGGCGCTACCCGCCGATCGCGGCGCCGACGCTCGTGATCTGGGGGACGGCCGACCACTTCCTCGGTCCGGCGCTTCTCGGGGGGATGCGGCGGCACTTCGGCGGGCCGTTCCGCCTGGTACGGCTGCCGGGCGTGAGCCACTGGGTCCAGCAGGAGGCGCCGGCGCGCGTCAACGCGCTGCTCCTGCGCTTCCTCGCCCCGCTCAGCGGCCGGTGAGCTCGAGGAGCGTGCGCGTGCGGTCCGCCGCGGCCGCCGGCGGCTCGCATCCGATCGCCTCGCAGGCGGCCAGCAGCAGCCATGCCACCGCGTCGGGCGGCGCGTCCACGCGCCGCCGCGCCTCCTGCGGCGCCAGCGCGACCAGCTCCTCGAGCGCCAGGCGCACCTGTTCCCGCGCCCACGCGAGCGCGAGCGCAGCGGTCTTGTCGCCCCGGCTGTCGAGCCAGGCGCGGTGGAGGTCGGCGGCCAGCGGCGCGCCCGGGGCGTACGCGCCCGCGAGGCGCTCGAGGGCCGCGCGGAGCGCGTCGGCGCCAGCCCGCGCGTCGCGCCCGAGCGCGCCGAGCTCCCGCGCGAGCTCGAGGAGGCGCCGCTCGGCGGGGGCGGGGCGCGCGCCGCGCGCACGGCCCGCGGCGCGCGGGGCGGCCGGCCGCGCGCGGCGCGATTTCGGTGGACGGGCCCGGGCCATCGCCGCTAGAACATAGCAGATCGGAGGAGAGCCCCCATGGACTTCGAGGTGAGCGCCGGGGACCGCACCTTCCGCGACGAGCTGCGGGCATGGCTCCGCGCCAACTGGCCGGAGGACTGGGCCCGCGTCCGGAGCCGCTTCCGCTCGCAGGACGAGCAGTTCGCCTTCCTGCGGCGGTGGCAGCGCCGCCTCTCGGACGCCGGCTGGGTGGGGCTCTCGTGGCCGCGCGAGTACGGCGGGCGGGGCGCGACGATCATGCAGCAGGCGATCTTCTACGAGGAGACGGCCCGCGCGCGCGCCCCCGAGCTGCCGAACGTGATCGGCCTCGACATGGCGGGCCCGGCCCTCATCGCCCACGGCACCGACGCCCAGAAGCGGGCGCACCTGGCGAAGATCCTCTCGGCGGAGGAGATCTTCTGCCAGGGCTTCTCCGAGCCCGACGCGGGCTCGGACCTGGCCGCGCTCGCGACGCGCGCCGTGCGCGACGGCGACCACTTCGTCGTCAGCGGCCAGAAGGTGTGGACGACGTACGCCCAGTACGCGGAGTGGTGCATCCTGCTCGCCCGGACCGACCCCGCCGCGCCGAAGCACAAGGGGCTCACGTTCCTCCTCGTGGACATGCACGCCCCCGGCGTCACGGTGCGGCCGCTCAGGCAGATCAGCGGTGAGCCCGAGTTCAACGAGATGTTCTTCGACGGGGTGCGGGTGCCGGTGGAGAACGTCGTCGGGCGGGTGAACGGGGGCTGGGAGGTCGCGATCACGACCCTGATGTTCGAGCGCGGCCCGCGGACGATCTCCCGGCAGCTCCACCTGCGCCACGCGATCGACGCCGCGCTGGAGATGGCCCGGCGCACCGAGCGCGGCGGCGCGCCCGCCGCGGCCGACCCCGTGATCCGCCAGCGCCTCGCCCAGCTCGTGATCGACGGCGAGGCGCTCCGGTTCTCGAACCTGCGTGCGCTCACGCGGATGCTCCGCGGCGAGCCGCCCGGGCCGGAGGGCTCGGCGGCGAAGCTGTTCTGGAGCGAGGCCGTCCAGCGCGTGCTCGAGCTGATGCTCGAGATCGAGGGCCCGCACGCGATGCTGACGCAGGGGAGCGCGCGGGCGGTCGACGACGGCTTCTGGCAGCTCCGCTTCCTGCGCTCGCGCGGCGACACGATCGCGGCGGGCACGTCCGAGATCAACCGCAACATCCTCGGCGAGCGCGTCCTCGGCCTCCCCAAGGACTGACGCGGCCGCGGCGCGGCCGATCGCGGCGTGCCGCCGGGGGAGCCGCGTCGCGGGGGCGGGCCCGGGGAAGGCGGCGTGTGCTCCGAGACCCGTGTTGTCAGGGTGACCAGAGCCGCCAACCGTGGTCCCGGGCACAAGCGGTGGAGCTCGCGTGGTCGAGGAGCGCGCGCCGCCTTCCCCGGGCCCGTTGCGGGCGGCGCGGTCACTCGTACCGGAGGGCCTCGATCGGGTCCAGGCGCGCAGCTTTGCGCGCCGGGTAGAAGCCGAAGAAGATCCCGATGGCCGCGGCGAAGCCGAAGGCGAGGGCGACGGCCTCGGGCGGGACGAGGGTCCGCCACTCGGCGAAGCGGCTGATCGCCTCCGAGCCGCCGACGCCGAGCACGATGCCGATCGTGCCGCCGATCAGCGAGAGCGTGACCGCCTCGACCAGGAACTGCGCGAGGATGTCGCGCCGCCGGGCGCCGACGGCCATGCGGAGCCCGATCTCGCGCGTCCGCTCGGTGACCGAGACGAGCATGATGTTCATGATGCCGATGCCGCCCACCAGGAGCGAGACCGAGGCGATGGCGGCGAGCAGGTAGGTCATCACGCGGGAGGACTCCTCCTGCGTCTGCAGCACCTCGGAGAGGTTGCGGAGCCAGAAGTCGTCGTCCTGGTAGGGCTGCAGGCGGTGGCGCTGGCGGAGGAGCGCGCGGATCTGGCCCTCCGCCTCGGGCATGTCCTCCCCGGTCCGGATCTTGATCGAGATCGCGCCGACCGCCCGGGGGTTGGCCTGGCTCGCGCCGAGAACCTTCTTCTTCGCGGTGGAGAGCGGGATCAGGATGATGTCGTCCTGGTCCTGGCCCCACGAGCTCTGGCCCTTGCGCGCCAGCATGCCGACGACCGTGAACGGGACCTTCTTGATCCGGATGATCTGCCCCTCGGGCGGGGCGTCGCCGAACAGGTTCTGCGCGGTCGTCTGACCGAGGACCGCGACCTTCACGGCGCCGTCCACGTCCTCGGGGCTCACCCCACGGCCCGTGACCACCGGCCAGTCGCGCGCCTCGGCGTAGTCGACCGTGACCCCCTGGATCACCGTGGACCAGTTCAGGTTGCCGTAGACGACCTGCGCCGTCCCGCGCATCGACGGCGCCGCGACCTGCACGGCCGCCACCTCGCGGGCGATCGCGGCGGCGTCGTCCTCGGTGATCGTGAGCTGCGTGCCGTGCCCGAGACGGATGCCGCCGGACGTGGTGCTGCCCGAGAGCACGATGATCAGGTTGGAGCCGAGGCTCTGGATCTGCTCGGCGACGCGCGCCTGGGCGCCCGCGCCGACTGCGACCATCGCGATGACGGCGCCGACGCCGATGATGATGCCGAGCATCGTGAGCGCGGTCCGGAGCTTGTTGACGCGGAGCGAGCGGAGCGCGATGCGCACGCTCTGGAGCCCGGTCACGCCAGGGCCTCCTCGGGCAGCGCCTCGAGCGCCGTGCGGGCGTCCCGCGGCGCGGGGACGCGCTCGTCGCCGCGCAGCCGGCCGTCCCGGAAGGTGAGCACGCGGCCCGCGTACGCGGCGATGTCGGGCTCGTGGGTGACCAGCACGATCGTGAGACCGCTCCCGTTCAGCCGCTGCAGCAGCGCCAGCAGCTCGACGCTCGTGCGCGTGTCGAGGTTGCCCGTCGGCTCGTCGGCCAGCATCACGGACGGGTCGTTGACCAGGGCGCGCGCGATGGCGACGCGCTGCTGCTGGCCTCCGGAGAGCTGGCTCGGGTGGTGGTCCTCGCGGTCGGCGAGGCCGACGTCGGCCAGGCGCGCGCGGGCGCGCGCCCGGCGCTCGCGGGCGCCGAGCCCCGCGTACAGGAGCGGCAGGGCGACGTTCTCGAGCGCGCTGGTCCGCGGCAGCAGGTTGAACTGCTGGAACACGAACCCGATCTTGGCGTTCCGGACGCGGGCGAGCCGGTCCGACCCCAGCCCGGCGACGTCCTCGCCGTCGAGCACGTAGCGCCCGGCCGTCGGCGTGTCGAGGCCGCCGAGCAGGTTCATGAACGTGGACTTGCCCGAGCCCGAGGGCCCCATGACGGCCGCGAACTCGCCGCGCTCGATCGTGACCGAGACCCCGCGCAGCGCGTGGACGGTGTGCGGCCCGAGGTGGTAGTCCTTCGTCAGCCCCTCGGTGACGATGATGGGCGTGGTCACGCTCAGAGCCGGAGGCGCGGCCCGCCGGCCGCCGGGCGACCGCTGCCCCCCGCCGCCGCGCCCACGACGACCTCCTGGCCCTCCCGCAGGCCGCCCCGCACCACTTCGGTGGACGTGCCGTCGCTGATCCCGAGCATCACGGTGACCGCGGCGGGCTTGCCGTCGGGGCCGAGCACGAAGACGCGCCCGGCCGCGCCGCCGCCGCCACCGCCCGCGCTCTCGTCGAAGCGCGCCTGCTGCTCCGCCGTCAGGATCGCGCGGATCCGGGCGCGCGAGGCCTCGCGGATCTTCTGGGCCCGGGCGTGGCGCGCGGCCTCGGGCAGACCCTGGGACTGGAGTTCCATGAGCTGCTGGCGCGTGTCCTGGAGGATGGGGTCGAGCCGCCGCTGCTGCTCCTCGGTGAGCTTGAGGCCCTGCACGAGCCGTTCGCGCGTGCTCTCGGTGGAGGGGGGAGCGCCCGCGCGGCCGGGAGCCGCGGGCGGCGCGCCGGCGGCGGGCGTCTCCGCGCCGGCGGGACGGAAGCGCAGCGCGGCGTTCGGCACCTTGAGCACGCTCGGCTTCTCGGCGACCACGAGCTTGACGTTCGCCGTCATGCCGGGCAGGAGGCGCCCGCTCGGGTTGCCGACGGCCACCACGACGATGTAGGTGACGACGTTCTGGACGATCTGCGCGGCCTTGCGGATCTGGACGACGGTCCCGCTGAACGTCTCGCCCGGGAAGGCGTCCACGGTGAACGTGGCGCGGTCGTCGAGGCGGATCCGGCCGATGTCGGCCTCGTCCACGCTCGTCTCGACCTGCATCTTGGTCAGGTCCTGGGCGATCGTGAAGAGGACCGGCGCCTGCAGGCTCGCGGCGACGGTCTGACCCACGTCCACCTGGCGCGAGACGACGACGCCGTCCACCGGGGCGCGGATCGTGGTGCGATCGAGGTCCACACGCGCCTGCTCGAGCGAGGCGCGCCGCTGCTCCACCGTGGCGCGGGCCGACGCGAGCCCCGCGTCGGCGACGCGGAGCTGGGCCAGCGAGGAGTTGATCGCGGACGCGAGGGCCTGCTCGCGCGCGCGCACCGATTCGAGCTGGGCGGCGGACGAGTCGTGGTTGGCCTGGGCGCTGTCCATGTCGCTCCGGGCGATGAGCTGCCGTGCGAAGAGCTCGGCCTTGCGGTCGCGGTCGCGGCGGGCGTCGAGCACGGTCACCTGGGCCTTGGCCGTCTGGGCCTTCGCCTCGGCGAGCGCGGCCCGGGCGTTCTCGACGTCGGCCCGCGCCCGCTCGACCTGCGCCTGCTGGTTCAGCACGCTCGCCCGGGCCGCGTCGAGCTCCGCGCTCGCCTGGTCGACCTTCGCCCGGAAGATGTCCTGGTCGATCCGGGCGATGACCTGGCCATTCTTGACGACGGAGTTGAAGTCGGCCAGGAGCTCCTTGATCTGGCCGGAGACCTGGCTGCCGACCTGGACGGTGATGACGGCGTTCAGGTTGCCCGTGGCCGAGACCGCGGCCGTCAGGGGGCCGCGCTCGACCCGTGCCAGGCGGTAGCGGGGACCGCTGCCGCCGCTCTGCGTGTAGAGGTAGCCCCACACCGCCGCGCCGGCGAGCACGCCGACGACCAGGAGCGACAGCGCCCGCTTCATGATGGGTGAGACGGTGGAGGGAATCCGGCTATTTACCGGGCGTCAGCGGCGACCGAGGGCGCGCTCGAGCCGCGCCACGGCGATCCGGTTGTCCGCAAGCGCCTGGGCCTCGGTGTTCTGCGCCTGGGTGAGGGCCAATTGGGCGTCGGTGAGCTCGAGGATCGTGCCGACGCCGGCGTCGAATCGCCCCTGGGCGAGGCGGAAGTTCTCCTGGGCCGAGGCCACGGCCGCCTGGGCGGCCTGGATGCGCTCCTCGGTCTCGGCGAGCGTCAGCTGGGCCTGCTCGACCTCCCGGGAGATGTCGAGCTCCCGCGCCTTCACCCGCGACCGCGCCGCCTCGACCGAGGCCTTCGCCTCTCGGTAGCGGGCGATCCGGTTGCCGCCGTCGAAGATGGACCACGTGAGGCCGATGTTGAGCTCCCACACCTCGTTCATGTCGGCCCGCTGGGCCCCGTAGAAGCCGCCCGCCGTGATGTCGGGCAGGAAGTTCCGGAACGTCTGCCGGACGAACGCCTCGGCGGCGTCGACGCGGAGCTGGTCCTGCTTGTACTCCGGCCGGCGGCCGAGGGCCTCCGGGAGGAGCTGGCGGCGGTCGAATTCCGCCTGCTGGTAGACGAGGTTGTCCCTGATCTGGGTCGGGGTGTCGGCGGCGATCCCCATCGCCGTGTTGAGGGCGACCCGGGCGACCCGCTCGGCGTTCCGCGCCTGGATCACCCCGAGCCGCGCGTTGGCGACGTCCACCTCCGCCCGCGTCACGTCGGACTTGGGCCGCGTGCCGACCTCGAAGAACCCGCGCGCCGACTTGAGGTTCAGCTCGGCCCGCTCGAGGGCCTGGAGCTGGACCTTGATGAGCCGCCCGGCGAAATTGATGTTGGTGTAGGCCTCCTTGACCGCCAGCGTCACGAGCTGGCGCTGCAGCTCGACGTCCTCGAGCGTCACCTCGGCGTTCTTCCTGGCCACGTCGGTTGCCGCGAAGGTCTTGCCGAAGTCGAACAGGAGCTGGGAGCCGCTGACCCGGGCCAGCGTCGTGTCCGTCCAGAAAGTGCGCGTGCGCGTGATCTCCGTGCCGGTCGAGCCCGTGCCGGGCGAGCCGACGACGTTCTGGGCCCGCGCCCCGGTCCAGGAGCCGCTGATCTGGGGCAGGAGGGGCGCCAGGGCCTGGTCCACCCGGAACTGGGCGGCGGCGTAGTCCGAGAGCCGCGCCTGGATCTGCGGCTGGGTCTCGAGCGCGATCGCGATCGCCTCCTCGAGCGTGAGCACGCGGCCGACCACGGAGGGCGGCGCGGACACGGGCCCGGGGGCGGCGGGTTGCTGCTGGGCGGACACGGTGGGGATCCGGACGGCCAGGGCGGCCACGACCAGCGCCGCACCCAGGATGAGCGGTCTCATGACGGCCAGAAGCATACCACGCGACCCCCACCGGGCCCCGTCGATCCGGGGACATCCCGTGGATGGCCGGTGGATACCTTTTTTCTTGACGACCGCTAGATTCTGCGTGCTAGATTCGCGGTCACCACAACATATGGGAGGATATTCATTGTGCCTCTGAGCACTGTGTTCTTGACGCACATCGTCAAGCCCGGCCACAAGACGAAGGAGGCGGCGCATGCTGTCTGAGACTCGCCCGTCGAAGGTAGGCAAGTGGACCGAGCCCGCGTTGCGCGTGCTCCGGGAGCGCTACCTGATGCGGGAGGGGGGCGAGGTCGTCGAGACCCCGGAGGAGATGTGCTGGCGGGTGGCGGGCTCCATCGCGGCGGGCGAGGCGCGGTACGGGCGGAGCCAGGCCGCGGTGCGCGAGATCGCGAGCGCCTTCTACGACATCATGGTGGACGGCTACTTCCTGCCGAACTCGCCGACCCTCATGAACGCCGGGAAGGGCAACGGGCTCCAGTACTCCGCCTGCTACGTGCTGCCCGTCGGCGACTCGATGGAGGAGATCTTCGACTCCGTCAAGGCCGCGGCGATCATTCATAAGTCCGGCGGGGGATGTATCTCGGGAGATACACGGGTCTGGACCACGTTCTGCGGTCTCGAGCCTATCGAGGTTCTCGTCAATCGAGCGACGGCCGACGGCCGACCGGGCGCGCAGCATGGCGCGGGCGTGGCCTTCGACGTGAGCGATCTGAACATCAACACGGCCTCGATGGATCCGAAGACTGGGCAGACGGGACTTCGTCATGTGACTCACGTCTGGCGATTCGAGGTCCCGGCCGCCTCGCAAGTGCTCGTCGAGACCCGCGACGGCACGCGGGTCCAGACGAGCGCGTGGCATCCCTTCATGGTCGTGCGACCGGAGGGTCTCGTGGAGGTGCGCGCGGACGACCTGGCGGCCGGCGACATCATCCTGGCCCCTGATCGCCCCGACGGCTACTGGCCACACACGACCCGCCAGCGGTCCGGGAGCCTGGTCATCGATGAATCCATCGGGTGGCTCGTCGGGTTCACCCTCGGCGATGGCTCCTTCGGGTACGTTCCTGCGCTCCGCCAGTACCGGCTCCGCTGGTTCTCCGGCGAGCCGGACGTACTCGACAAGGTCCGGGCGGTCCTGGCAGGGTGCGGCATCAACGTCTCGATGCAGCAAGACCGCCGTGGCCTGCTCAGTGTCGCGACCCTCACCCAGCGCTTCGTGCTCGACATGCTCGAGGCCTGCGGGCTCCAGAAGGTCGGCGCCAAAGACGAGCGGGTGCGCGTCCCCGAGGTCATCGCGAAGTCGCCGCTGCCGGTGGTCCGCGCCTTCGTGGCCGGCCTCCTCGACAGCGACGGGTACGTGGCCCCCGACGGCAGCCCTTCCTACGCGACGGCCAGCCGTGAAATGGCTGAGGACCTGGCGGGGTTGATGAGCCTCCTCGGGTATCAGCCCTCGCTGACGGTGAAGCCACCCCACAGGAGGGGGAAGCGGCCGATCCACAACGTCCAGCTTTGCACCCTCCCGCAGGTGGATGACCTGCGAGGCGACATCGAAGCGTACGTCGCGAGCGAGCACAAGCGGGTCCGGCTCACGTCGGCGAGCCGGAAGCAGACCGCGCTTCGGCTGCCGTTCCGCGCGTGGCGCGATCGCCTCAGGGGTCTCGGTATGATCGGATCGTCTCGTCACGGCGCCGGCCCATGCCATGCAGAGCTGAGCCGGTGGTCGTGCAATCAGAACCGGCGGTGCCGCCGTGATGATCTGCTCGCGATCGCGGACACGGTCGCATCACGCGACGCCGGTCTCGGACGGCTGCTGCGGCGCGCGGCGACCCGTGGCTTGGAGATCGCAGCCGTCCGCCGGGCACCGGCGCCCAAGGCCTTCTACGACCTCTCCGTCGAGGGATGGAACACGTATGCCGCGGGAACGCACGGCATGGCGTTCGTTCACAACACCGGGTTCGCCTTCTCCCGCCTCCGTCCGAAGGACGACATCGTCGCCTCGACGGGCGGCCGCGCCTCCGGGCCGGTCTCCTTCCTGCGCGTGTTCAACAGCGCCACCGAGGCCGTCAAGCAGGGCGGGACGCGCCGCGGCGCGAACATGGGCATCCTGAAGGTCGATCACCCCGACATCCTCGAGTTCATCGACTGCAAGCTCGACGGGGGCATCACGAACTTCAACATCTCCGTGGCCGCCACCGACGCGTTCATGGACGCGCTCGCGGCGGGCGCCGAGTACGACCTGGTCAACCCTCACTCGGGGCAGGTCGTCGAGCGCCTGTCGGCGCGGGAGGTCTTCGAGCGGATCGTGCGGGCGGCGTGGCGGACGGGCGACCCGGGCATGGTGTTCATCGACCGGATCAACGCGAGCCCGGCGAACCCGACGCCCGAGATCGGCATGGTCGAGGCGACGAATCCGTGCGTTACCGGCGACACCATGGTGGCGACCCCGGCGGGGCCACGCCGCGTCGATGGTGTGCGCCCAGGCGATCTCATCACGACCGTCAAGGGGCCGCGTCGGGTCGAGCGGGTCGAAGTCTACTCGGATACCCCCATCTTTGACGTGCGGTTCTCGGACGGCGGGGCTGTCCGGGCGACCGCCGGTCATCAGTTTTACGTCTCTCGGGAGGGTTGTGGTTTTGCGCCGCTCCGATTGGATCGGTGCAAGGTCGGTGACGAGGTCCAGACCCTCCACGCCGGGGTGCCGGGCAGTGCGAAGATCCTGGGCGTCGAGCCCGCGGGAACCGCGACGACGTACGATCTCTATGAGCCGGAAACGGACACCTGGCTTACCGATGGGTATGTGTCCAGAGGGTGCGGTGAACAACCGCTCTTGCCGAACGAGGCCTGCAACCTCGGCTCGCTCAACGTCTCCAAGTTCGCCCGCCGGGGCGAGGACGGCGAGTGGAGCATCGACTGGGAGGAGATGGAGCGCGTGGTGCGGCTCGGCGTGCGCTTCCTGGACGACGTCATCGAGATGAACCCGTACCCGCTGCCCGAGATCGACGCCACCGTGAAGGCCAACCGGCGCATCGGCCTCGGCATCATGGGCTGGGCCGATCTCCTCTTCACGCTCGGCATCCCCTACGACAGCCAGGAGGCGATCGACCTGGCCGACCGCCTCATGGCGTTCGTGAAGGAGAAGTCCCACGACCAGTCGGCCAAGCTCGCCGAGGAGCGCGGGCCGTTCCCGAACTGGAGCCACTCGATCTACCGGAACGACCGGCCGATGCGGAACTCGACCGTCACGACGATCGCGCCGACCGGGACGATCTCGATGATCGCGGGCTGCTCGTCCGGGGTCGAGCCGATCTTCGCCCTTGCCTTCGAGCACCGGGTCAAGCAGCCGGACGGTGAGCGGGTGCTCACGTTCGTCAACGAGACCTTCGAGCGCATCGCCAAGGAACAGGGCTTCTACTCCGACGCGCTCATGCAGGAGATCGCCCGGCGCGGCGCCCTCCACGGGATCCCCGGCGCGCCCGAGCGGGCCGCGCGGGTGTTCAAGACGTCGCACGAGATCGCCTTCGAGTGGCACGTCCGCCATCAGGCGGCCTTCCAGCGCTACACGGACAACGGCGTCTCCAAGACGATCAACCTGGCGAACGGCGCGACCGAGGAGGACGTCGCCCAGGCCTACCGCTTGGCGTGGGAGCTCGGGTGCCTCGGCATCACCGTTTTCCGCGACGGCTGCAAGGGCGAGCAGGTGCTGAACGTCGGCGTGGGCGCCAAGAAGGAGGCCCAGGCCGCCGGGGCGGCCGCGACCGGGCAGGCGGTCATCCGCCCGCGGCCGAAGAGCCTCACGGGCTCGACCTACCGGACCGAGACGCCCATCGGGACCGCGTTCATCACGGTCAACGAGACGCCCGACGGGGAGCCCTTCGAGGTGTTCGTCCAGGTGGGCAAGGGGGGCTCGGACACGATGGCGGTGGCCGAGGCGCTGGGCCGCTTGATTTCGCTCACGCTGAGGCTCCCTTCGCACCTGTCGGCTCAGCGCCGACTCGAAGAGGTCATCAGCCAGCTCACGCGCATTGGCGGCGGCCAGCCGACGGGGTTCGGGCCGGCCAAGACCCTGTCGCTTCCGGACGCGCTCGCGCGCACGCTGGCCGAGCACACCGGTCAGGTGAAGCCGGCGAGCGGGCTGCCGCCCGGCGGTGGCGAGGCCCGCAAGCGGATCGGCGACCTGTGCAAGGAGTGCGGCCAGGCGACCTTCGTCTACGAGGAGGGCTGCAAGAAGTGCCTGTCGTGCGGCTTCAACGAATGCTGACCTAGCCCAGGGCCCAGGGGGGAAATGGGGGGAACCAGTCGCTGGGTCCCCCCATTGCGCTGGGCCGAGAAGGGGAACCAGTCGCTGGTCGCCTCCACCTCGGTGGGGGAGGGCGCCATGCCGAGGCCGACGCTCCTCCTGTTCGTGCTCGCGGTGCCGGCGCTCGCGCTCGCCGTCGCCTGGGGGCTCCTCCGGAGCGAGGAGCGCGCCTGGCAGGCGATGCTCGCGACGACCAATCCCTCCGTGAGCCTCGAGCGGCGCCAGGCCTTCACGCTCGAGGCGGCGTGCGCCCGGCCCGAGGTCCGCCAGCAGGTCGCCGCGGCGTGCGCGCGCGTGGGTCGCCTCGGGCTCATGCGGGGCGCCTCCATCGCCACGGGCGTGGCCGGCCTCGCCTGGCTCGCGCTCCTGGCCTGCGCCGGGCGCTGGGCGCGGCGGAGCCGCGCGCTCCTGCTCCGGATCTTCAAGAGCGGCCTGCACCTGACGAACGCGTTCCTGATCCTCCTCCTCACCGCCCAGGCCGCGCTCGCGGTCACGGCGCTCTACGCCCTCGAGGCGGCCCTGCTCGGCCGGGTCCACGTCGGGATCCTCGCGGGGATCGGCCTCGCGGCGCTGGCCGGCGTCGTGACGCTCGCGCGCGCCTCGCTCTCGATCGTGCAGACGGCGACCACCACGGTCATCGGCCGGAAGGTGACCGACGAGCAGAGCCCCGCGCTCTGGCGCTTCGTCCGCGAGACGGCGCGGCGGGCGAGCGCGGTGCCGCCGCACCACATCGTGGTCGGGCTCGCGCCGAGCTTCTTCGTGACCGAGGCACGGGTGGGGACGGTGGACGGCCAGCTCAAGGGCCGGACGATGTTCCTGTCGCTGCCGTTCTCGCGCATCCTGACCCTCGACGAGCTGCGCGCTATCGTCGGCCACGAGCTCGGACACTACAAGGGCCGCGACACGCTCTGGAGCCAGAGATTCTATCCGATCTACCGCGGCACGGTCGACGGCCTCCAGGGGCTCCACGCCTCGATCGGCCAGAGCCTCGGCTCGCTCATCCTCCTGCCCGCCGTCGCCCTGCTCGGGTACTTCCTCGAGTGCTTCGCCGTCGCGGAGAGCACGATCAGCCGGGAGCGAGAGCTCGCCGCCGACCGGATCGGCGCCGGGCTCGTCGGCGCGCCGGTCGCGGCGGCCGCGCTCGTCAAGGTCCACGCCTTCGCGGGCTGCTGGCCGACGGTCCAGAGCGGGATGAGCGAGGCGCTGGGGCAGGGGAAGGCCTTCGCCAACACGAGCGCGCTGTTCTCGGATCTCGCGCGGCGGCAGGCCACGCCCGCGGCGCTCGAGGGCCTCGGCGAGCGCCGGCTCCAGCATCCGACCGACTCGCACCCGCCGCTCGCGCTCCGGCTCGAGGGCCTCGGCGTCCCCCTGGCGGGCGTGCGGGAGGCTGCGCTCCAGGTCACCCCGGCGGAGCCCGCCGCGACCCTCGTGGCCGACTACGAGCGGCTCGAGCGGGAGCTGACCGAGGTCGAGCACTACCTGCTCGCGCGCCAGCTCGGCCTGGTCCCCGCCGTGGGCGCGGGGGCCGGCGAGGCGACCCCGGCGCGGCCACTACCGTTCGCGAACGATGCGGGCTAGAATCCCGCCATGTTCGCGGGCGGGAGCCGTCCCGAGGTCACGCGCTGGCTCAGGAACTTCCTCACCGCGCACGCCAAGCGCGTGAGCCCGCGCGTGGAGGTCCTGCTCGACGCGGGCGACGAGCGCGCGGAGTCGCGGTACCGCGCCCGGCTGCGGCTCGACGAGCGGACCTCGGACGCGCTCGAGCTCGAGTACCCCGAGGTCGCGCGCAATCGCGCGAGCCTCGCCTGGTGCGCGGCGCTCGCCGAGCGCGTCGCGGGCCTCGCCCGCGCGCTCGTCGCCGGACGGGGAAGCGCCGACGCCCGGGCGCGTTAGCCGCTCCCCGCGCTGGCTCGCCGCCGGGGACCTCAACGGGTTCCTCGGGCTCGCCCTCGACAACGTCACCCAGCTCGTCATCCTCTCCTCGCTCCTCATCGGCGCCTTCGGGTTCCCGCCCGACCTCGTGCTGGGGCGGATGGTGCCGGGCACCGCGCTCGGCGTCCTCGTGGGCGACCTGGCGTACACGTGGCTCGCGCTCCGACTCGCGCGCCGCACGGGCCGCGACGACGTCACGGCGATGCCCTTCGGGATCGACACCCCCACGCTCTTCGCGATGGTCTTCGGTGTGCTCGGCCCGGTCATGCTCGCCACGCGCGACCCCGTGCTCGCCTGGAAGGTGGGCATGGGGGCGACGCTCGCCATCGGCGTCGTCAAGGTCCTGCTCGCGCTCGCGGGGGACTGGGCGCGGCGGGTCGTGCCGCGGGCGGCGCTGCTCGGCTCGATCGCCGGCGTCGCCATCCTCTTGATCGCGTTCCTGCCGACGCTCAAGATCCTGCGCGACCCGCTCGTGGGCCTCGTCGCCCTCGGCGTGCTGCTCTTGGCACTCCTCGGCGGGGTCCGCATGCCGTGGGGGCTGCCCGGCGCGTTCGCCGCCGTGCTGGCCGGCGCGGCGATCTTCTGGCTCCGCGCCGCGTGGGGCGCCGGCCCGGGCGCGGTCGTCGCGCCGGCGGCGCTCGGGCTCGCGATCCCGTGGCCGACGCTCGCGTGGGTGGAGGCCCTCCCGGCGACCCTGCCGTACCTGTCGATCGCGCTCCCGTTCGCGCTCGTGACGATCATCGGCGGCATCGACAACACGGAGAGCGCCGCGGCCGCGGGCGACGAGTACCGCGCGCGGGACATGCTGCTGGTCGAGGCCGGCGCGACCGTGCTCGCCGGGCTCTGCGGGGGCGTCGTCCAGAACACGCCCTACATCGGCCACCCCGCGTACAAGGCGATGGGCGCGCGCGCGGGCTACACGCTCGCCACCGGCCTCGTGATCGGCGGCGGCGCCGCGGTGGGGGCGCTCTCGCTCCTCGTCGCGGTCCTGCCCGAGGCGGCGATCGCGCCGATCCTGGTGTTCATCGGCCTCGAGATCACCGCGCAGGCCTTCCTGGCCTCGCCGCCGCGGCACGGCGCGGCCGTGGCCCTGACGTTCGTGCCCGTCGCGGCCGCCGTCGTCCTCATCGAGACCGGGGCTCTCCTCGCGGCGCTCGGCCAGTCGGCGGCCGCGCTCACGGGCGAGGGGGCGGCGACCCACCAGGCGCTGCTCGTGCTCGGCAACGGCTTCATCCTGACCTCGGTGCTCTGGGGCTGGGCGGTGGTGACGATCGTCGAGCGGCAGCTCACCCTGACGGCGGCGCTCTTCGCCGTGGCGAGCCTGGCGACGCTCTTCGGCGTGATCCACTCGCCACTCGCGAGCGGCGCGCTCTTCTGGCCGTGGAGCGTGGCGTCCCCGGTGCCGGCGCGCCTCGCCGGCGCCTACGGCGCGCTCGCCGGCCTGGCGTCGCTCGCGGCCGTCCGCGAGGCGGGACGCGGCCGAATATCGCCTTGACCTGCCTCGTCACACGTGTGTTAAATGGCGCGGATTCCGTTGTGAACGCGGTCACGATCAGCCGTACGAGAGGAGGCGCCATGAGCGCGTTCGGGAAGTCCCTCACAGCGGTCGCCGCCGCCGCAGCCCTCGTCGCGGTGACGGGGGTCGGGCCGGCGTGGGCGCAGGGGCCGTGGGCCGCGCCGGCGGACGCCAAGAAGCTGAAGAACCCGGTGAAGGGCGTCGGCAGCGCCCAGAAGTCGGTCGCGACGAACTGCGGCTCCTGCCACGGCAACTCCGGCAAGGGCGACGGCCCGGCCGCCGCAGCCCTGCCCCCGCCCAAGCCCGCCAACTGGACGGCCGACGCGGTCCAGAAGCAGGCGGACGGGGAGATCTTCTGGAAGATCTCGAACGGGCGCGGCGCGATGCCGCCCTGGAAGCACCTGCCCGAGAAAGAGCGGTGGGAGCTGGTCAACTTCATCCGCTCCCTCAAGAAGAAGTAGCGCGAGGCGGCGCCTCCTCGCCCCGCCCCGCCGGCTCGCCGGCGGGGCGTTTTGCTGTCGACATGCGGATCGCGACGATCGACGTGGGGAGCAACACGGTGCGCCTCCTGGTCGCCGACGTGGCCGGGCCCGACCCCTGGCGCGTCGCCGACGAGGCGCAGGCGGTGACGCGCCTGGCCGAGGGGCTCGCGACCACCGGCGCGCTCGGCGCGGCGCCGATCGCCCGGACCCTCGAGGTGGTGCGGGCCTACGCCGAGCGCGGCCGACGTCAGGGGGCCACCCGGGTGCGGATCGTCGCGACGAGCGCGGTCCGCGAGGCGGCCAACGGGCGCGCCGTCGCGAGCGCCGTCCGGCGGGCGACGGGTGTGGCGCTCGAGGTCGTCAGCGGGGAGGAGGAGGCGCGGCTCACGCTCCTGGGCGTCCGCCGGGGGCTCGGCGACCCCGCCGGTCCGCTCGTGGTGTTCGACGTCGGGGGCGGCAGCACCGAGTACATCCTCGCCGAGGGCGCGCGCGTCCGCGCGGTCGCGAGTCTCCGCCTCGGCGTCGTCCCGCTCGCCGAGCGCTTCGCCTTCCCCGAGGCCGTGGACTTCGCGCGCTACGCCGAGCTCCGCGCCGAGGTCCGTGACCGGCTCGCGCGCGAGCTGCCGACGGCGATCCGCGCCGCGCGGGGCGCCCCCCTCGTCGGCACGGCCGGCACGGTGACGACCCTCGCGGCGCTCGACCTCGGGCTCGCGCGCTACGACGCGGCGCGGGTCCAGGGCCACCGCCTGGAGCGCGCGGCGATCGACGCGCAGCTCCGGCGGCTCGGGGCGCTGCCGCTCGCCGACCGCGGCGCGCTGCCGTGCCTCCCGCCGGGGCGCGCCGACCTGATCGTCCCGGGCGTCGCGATCGTCCAGGCCACGCTCGAGTGCCTCGACGCCCCGGCGCTCACCGTCAGCGACTGGGGGCTGCGCGAGGGGATCCTGCTGGACGCGCTCGGGGCCGGCGCCGGCCCGCCCGTCATTTGACACCCCGCGGGCCGCCGTCTATGCTAGCTATGCGAGATGGATGAGATCGCGGTACTGGTGCTCAATTACACCTTTGAGCCGTTGCATTTCACCAACGCCCGCCGCGCCATCACGCTCCTCCTCGCCGGCAAGGCCGAAGCCGTCGAGGCCTCCCCGCGTGTGGTGCGGTCGCCGTCGGTGACGTTCGCGCTCCCCGCCGTGATCCGCCTGGCGATCTACATCCGCAAGCCGTTCCTCGACCGGGTCGCGTTCAACAAGAAGAACATCCTGCGCCGCGACGGCTACACCTGCCAGTACTGCAACCGGCGCGGCGAGCGGCTCACGGTGGACCACGTCGTGCCGCGCTCGCGCGGCGGGGAGACGACCTGGGTCAACGTCGTCGCCGCGTGCCTGCGCTGCAACCTCAGGAAGGGCAGCCGGCTGCCGGACGAGGTCGGGATGCGCCTGATCCGCGAGCCGGTGCACCCGAAGTTCGTCTTCTCCACGCACATGCTCCGCCACCCGCACGCGAGCTCGCTGCTGGACTCCTGGCGCAAGTACCTGATCGCGGTCCCGACCCCGTCCTGACGCCGCCCCGAGCCGTGTTCCGGCTCTCCTCGGAGTACGCGCCCCGCGGCGACCAGCCGCAGGCCATCGCCGCGCTCGCCCGCTTCGTCCGCGACGGCCGGCGCCACATGGTGCTGCGCGGCGTGACCGGCTCCGGCAAGACCTACTCGATCGCCAACGTGGTGGCCGAGGCGGGCCGTCCGACGCTGGTCATCTCGCCGAACAAGACGCTCGCCGCGCAGCTCTTCGGCGAGTTCAAGGCGTTCTTCCCCGGCCACGCGGTCGAGTACTTCGTCTCGTACTACGACTACTACCAGCCCGAGGCGTACATCCCGCAGTCCGACACGTACATCGAGAAGGACGCGCTCGTGAACGACGAGATCGACCGGATGCGCCACTCGGCGACGAAGTCGCTGCTGGAGCGTCGCGACGTGCTCGTGGTCGCCTCGGTCTCGTGCATCTACGGCATCGGCGAGCCCGACACCTATCAGGGACTCCACCTGGAGCTCGCGCAGGGCGACCGGATCGACCGCGACGAGATCATCCGCCGGCTGATCGCGGTGCAGTACGAGCGGAACGACTACGACTTCCACCGCGGCACGTTCCGGGTCCGCGGCGACGTGGTCGAGATCTTCCCGGCGAACGAGGAGACGGTCGCCCTCCGGGTGGAGCTGTTCGGCGATGTCGTCGACGCGATGTCGCGGATCGACCCTCTCCGGGGCGCGCCGATCGAGCGCGTCGAGCGGGTCCACATCTACCCGGCGAGCCACTACGTCACCGAGGCGGGGCAGCTGGAGCGCGCGCTCGCGACGATCCAGGAGGAGCTGGAGGACCGGCTCCGGTTCCTCCGCCAGCGCACCCGCCTCCTCGAGGCCCAGCGGCTCGAGCAGCGTACGCTCTTCGACATGGAGATGCTCCGCGAGCTCGGCTTCTGCCACGGGATCGAGAACTACTCGCGCCACCTCACGGGTCGCCGGCCGGGCGAGCCGCCACCGACGCTCATCGACTACCTGCCGAAGGACGCGCTGATCGTCATCGACGAGAGTCACGTCGCGGTGCCCCAGATCCGCGGCATGTACTACGGCGACCGCTCGCGCAAGGAGGCGCTGGTCGAGTATGGCTTCCGGATGCCCTCGGCCTTCGACAACCGGCCGCTGACCTTCGAGGAGTTCACGCGCGCGACGGGCCAGACGGTCTACGTCTCGGCGACGCCGAGCGAGTACGAGCTGGGGCTGGCCGGCGACGCCGTCGCCGAGCAGGTGATCCGTCCCACCGGCCTCACGGACCCGAAGATTAGCGTGCGGCCCGCGAAGGAGCAGGTGGACGACCTGCTCGCCGAGGTCCGGGCGCGCGCCGAGCGCGAGGAGCGCGTGCTCGTGACGACGCTCACCAAGCGCATGGCCGAGGACCTCACCGAGTACTACCAGCAGGTCGGGCTCCGCGTGCGGTATCTGCACTCGGACATCGACACGCTCGACCGCGTGGCGATCATCCGCGACCTCCGGCTCGGCAAGTTCGACTGCCTGATCGGCATCAACCTGCTCCGGGAGGGGCTCGACCTCCCGGAGGTCGCGCTCGTCGCGATCCTGGACGCGGACAAGGAAGGCTACCTCCGGTCGTCCACCTCGCTGATCCAGACCGCCGGCCGCGCCGCGCGCAACGTCAACGGCCAAGTGATCATGTACGCCGACCGCGTGACCGACTCGATGGCCGCGGCCATCGGCGAGACGGAGCGCCGGCGCGAGCTGCAGGCCGCGTACAACCGCGAGCACGGCATCACGCCCGAGACGATCCGCTCGAGCATCCGCGAGCTGCTCCAGACGGTGTACGAGCGCGACTACTACACGGTGCCGGTGGAGGAGGCGCCGGCCGAGACCTTCGACTCGCCCGCGGCGCTCGCCCGGCGTATCGGCGAGCTCGAGGGGCGGATGCGCGAGGCCGCGCGGCGGCTCGACTTCGAGCAGGCGGCCGAGCTGCGCGACCGGATCCGGTCGCTCCGCAAGCGGCAGCTCGCATGACGCTCGCGGAGAAGCTCGCGCGCGTGCCGGACCGCCCCGGCGTCTACCTGTACCGCGACGCCAAGCGGCAGGTCCTCTACGTGGGCAAGGCCGCGTCGCTCCGGACCCGCGTGCGCTCGTACTTCCAGGACTCGCGCCCGCGGGACCCCAAGACCGACGCGCTCGTCCGGCAGATCCGCGACCTCGAGTACGTGGTGACCGACAACGAGCTCGAGGCGCTCATGCTCGAGGCGAACCTCGTGCGCCGGCACCGCCCCCGCTACAACATCATCCTGCGCGACGACAAGCACTATCCGTTCCTCAAGCTCACGACCGACGAGGAGTTCCCACGGCTGGTCGTCGCGCGGCGCGTCCAGGACGACGGCGCGACCTACTACGGCCCGTTCTACCCCGCGACGGCGATGCGCGAGACGCTGCGCCTGGCCCGGCAGCTCTTCCCGCTGCGCACCTGCTCGATCCCGATCGACGGGCGCCTCGAGCGGCCGTGCATCCAGCACGCCATCCACCGCTGCAACGCACCCTGCACCGGCTGGGAGACCCGGGAGGGCTACGCGAAGACCGTCCGTGACGTCAGGCGATTCCTCGAGGGCAAGGACGAGGACCTCGCGCTGACGCTGACCAGGGAGATGGAGGCCGCCGCCGGCGAGTTGAAGTTCGAGCGCGCCGCGGTGCTCCGCGACCAGATCCAGTCGCTCAACAAGGTGCGGGAGCGCCAGAAGATCATCTCGACCGAGGAGCTGGACCAGGACGTGATCGGCGTCGTGCGGCAGGGGAGCGACGCCTGCGTCGAGCTGTTCTTCGTCCGCCGCGGCCGGCTCGTCGGGCAGGAGCCCTTCTTCCTCGACAAGGTCGCCGGCTGGTCCGACGGCGAGATCCTGTCGGCGTTCGTGCGCCAGTTCTACGGCAAGGCGGTCGCGCCCGCGCCGGAGATCCTCGTCTCCGAGCCGATCCCCGAGGCCGAGCTGGTCGCCGAGTGGCTCACGGGCCTCGCCGGGCGCCGCGTCCAGCTCACGGCCCCCCAGCGGGGCGCCCGCCGGCAGTTCGTCGCGATGGCCGAGGAGAACGCGGCGCTCGCGCTCCAGAGCCACCTGCTCTCGCGCGACGATCGCCAGCAGCTCGTGCTCGAGGAGCTGGCGCAGGCACTCAGCCTGCCCGGGCCCCCGAACCGGATCGAGGGCTACGACATCTCGAACATCCAGGGCACGGAGCAGGTGGGCTCGCTGGTCGTCTGGGAGAACGGCGGCATGAAGAAGGACGACTACAAGCGCTTCCGCATCCGCACCGTCGCGGGCGCGGACGACTTCGCGGCCCTGCGGGAGGTCCTCGGGCGGCGCTTCGCCCGGGCGCTCGAGCACGGCGACGTGCTGCCGGACCTCGTCCTCATCGACGGCGGACGGGGCCAGCTCAACGCCGGGCTCAAGGCGCTCGGCGACCTCGGCCTCGACTGGGTCCCCGTCGCCGCGCTCGCCAAGCGTGAGGAGGAGGTCTACGTGGGCGAGAGCCTGCACCCGCTCGTCCTCGACCGGACCTCGCCCGCGCTCCACACGCTCATGAGGATCCGCGACGAGGCCCACCGCTTCGCGATCACCTACCACAAGAAGCTCCGCGCCCGGCGCACCCTCCGGTCCGAGCTCGACGCGATTCCCGGGGTCGGGCCGACGCTCCGCACGAGCCTGCTCCGGACGCTCGGCTCGGCGCGGCGGGTCCGCGAGTCGTCGGTGGCCGAGCTGGCCGCGGTGCCCAGGGTCACCCCGAAGCTGGCGCAGCGGATCTTCGCCCACTTCCACCCCGCGCCCGTGGAACCGGCGCCGCCCGCCGACGGTTAGCTGGGGGAGCCTCCATGGCTCGGCGAGGGGGTGAGAGGATGAAGAAGCTGACTGCGGCGGTGGTGGCGGCGGCGCTCGTGCTGGGCGCCGGCGCGGCGTACGCCTCTCAGTGCCCGAAGCTGATCAAGCAGGGCCGGGAGGCCGCGGCGAAGATGGACGCGAACGACGCCAAGGTGAAGGGCGCCCGGGCCAAGCTCGACCAGGCCGAGGCGCTCCACAAGCAGGGGAAGCACGCGGACTCCGTGAAGACCGCGAACGAGGGCCTCGAGGCGCTCGGCGTGACCAGGCAGTAGCCCGGCGGGAGGGGGCGGGCGGCCCTCGGGGCGCCGCCCTCTCCCGATGTCTCGTGGCACTTCTTGTCTGTGGCCCCTAAGTATGTAAAACTCTAGCCCAATTATGTCGAGTGACCGCTACCCCTTCCGCGAGATCGAGCCCAGGTGGCAGAAGGCCTGGGAGGAGCGCAAGCAGTTCACGGTCACCGAGGATGCGAGCCGCCCGAAGTTCTACTGCCTCGAGATGTTCCCGTACCCCTCGGGCCGCATCCACATGGGCCACGTCCGCGTCTACGCCATCGGCGACCTGCTCGCCCGGTACAAGTGGATGCGCGGCTACAACGTGCTCCACCCGATGGGCTGGGACGCCTTCGGCCTGCCCGCCGAGAACGCGGCGATCGAGCACGGCGTGCACCCCGCCATCTGGACCTACGAGAACATCGACAACATGCGCACGCAGCTCCGGCGGATGGGCATCTCCTACGACTGGGAGCGCGAGCTCGCGACGTGCGACCCGTCCTACTACCGCTGGGAGCAGCTCGTCTTCATCCGGATGCTCGAGCGCGGCCTCGCGTACCGGCGGCGCTCGACCGTCAACTGGTGCCCGTCCTGCCAGACAGTGCTCGCCAACGAGCAGGTCGAGGACGGGCGGTGCTGGCGCTGCGACTCGGAGGTCGCGCCCAAGGAGCTCGACGGGTGGTTCTTCAAGATCACCGCGTACGCCGACGAGCTGCTCGCCTGGTGCGACCGCCTCCCGGGGTGGCCCGAGCGCGTGCTGACGATGCAGCGCAACTGGATCGGCCGGAGCGAGGGCGCCGAGTTCGACCTGCCCGTGGTCGGCCGGCCGGATCTCTCGCTCCGCGTCTTCACGACCCGCCCCGACACGGTCTTCGGGATGACGTACGCGGTGCTCGCCCCCGAGCACCCGCTCGTCGACCAGCTCGTCGGCGACGCGCGCGAGCGCGCCGCCGTCGCCGCGTTCCGCGCGGAGGTCGCGCGCGAGTCGGAGATCGAGCGCCTCGCCGCCGACCGACCCAAGCGCGGCCTCAGGCTCTCCGCCCGCGTCGTGAACCCGTTCAGCGGGGCCGCGATCCCGCTGTTCATCGCCGACTACGTGCTGATGGGCTACGGCACCGGCGCCATCATGGCCGTCCCCGGCGAGGACCAGCGCGACTGGGACTTCGCGAAGGCGCACGGGCTCGCCATCGTCGAGACCGTCGCGCGGCCCGACGGCTGGGCCGGTGAGGCCTACACGGGCGACGGCGTGAAGATCAACTCGGGGTTCCTCGACGGCCTCACGATCGCGGCGGCCAAGCGGAAGGCCGTCGACTGGCTCGTCGAGCACGGGCTCGGCGAGGCAAGGGTGAACTACCGGCTGCGCGACTGGGGCATCAGCCGCCAGCGCTACTGGGGCGCGCCCATCCCCGTCCTCTACTGCGACGCGTGCGGGATGGTCCCGGAGGCCGAGGCGAACCTGCCCGTCGTGCTCCCGCGCGACGTCCAGCTCTCGGGCAAGGGCGCCTCGCCGCTCGCCGACGCCGCGAGCTTCGTCAACGCGCGCTGTCCCGGGTGCGGCGGCCGGGCGCGGCGCGAGACGGACACGATGGACACGTTCGTCGAGTCGTCCTGGTATTTCCTCCGCTACTGCTCGCCGCGCCACGAGGCCGGCATGTTCGACCGCGCCGCGGCGGAGTACTGGATGCCCGTGGACCAGTACATCGGCGGCATCGAGCACGCGGTCCTGCACCTGCTCTACGCGCGCTTCTACACGAAGGTGCTCCGCGACCTCGGGCTCGTGCGGGTGGACGAGCCGTTCACGGCGCTCCTCTCCCAGGGGATGGTCATCAAGGATGGCGCGAAGATGTCCAAGTCCAAGGGCAACGTCGTGGACCCCGACGAGCTGATCCGCACGTTCGGCGCCGACACCGCGCGCCTGTTCTCGCTCTTCGCCGCGCCGCCCGAGAAGGACCTCGACTGGAACGACCACGGGGTCGAGGGCGCCTCGCGGTTCCTGAACCGCGTGTGGCGCTTCGTGCTCGCCCACCTCGACGCGCTCCGGGCCGCGCCGGGCGCCGCGCGACCCGCGGCGGCCGACGGCAAGGGCGCCTCGCCCCCGGGACCGGGCGCCGCGCGACCCGGGGGGGCCGACCGCGAGGGCGCCTCGCCCCGGGAGCCGGGCGCCGCGCGAGCCGGGGGGGCCGACCGCGAGGGCGTCTCGCCCCGGGAGCCGGGCGCCGCGCGAGCGGGGGGGGCCGACCGCGAGGGCGTCTCGCCCCGGGAGCCGGGCGTCGCGCGAGCCGGGGGGGCCGACGGGGGGGGCGCCTCGCCCCACCCGTCATCCATAGACCCCGGCCGGGCCTTCCGCCGGACGATCCACGAGACCATCGTGCGCGTCACCGACGACATCGAGCACGACTTCCACTTCAACACCGCGGTCAGCGCGGTCATGGAGCTGGTGAACGCGCTCTACGCGTTCGAGACGGCGTCGCTCGACCGCGTCCCGCACGGCGAGCGTCTGGCGCTCCTGCGCGAGGCGGTCGAGACGACGCTGCTGCTTCTCGGCCCGTTCTGCCCTCACGTGACCGAGGAGCTCTGGGCGCAGCTCGGCCACGCCGAGAGCCTCTTCCGCGAGCCGTGGCCGGCCGCGGATCCCGAGGCCCTCCGCAAGCAGGAGGTCACCGTCGTGGTGCAGGTGGACGGCAGGGTGCGCGGGCGCCTGGTCGTGGACGTCGACGCCGCCGACGACCGCGTGCGCCAGCTCGCGCTCGGCGACGACCGGGTGCGGCCGTGGGTGGCGGCGCGGACCGTCGAGAAGGTCGTCGTCGTCCCGAACCGCCTCGTCAACATCGTGACCCGCTCGTGAGACGGCGGCCCCTCGCGCTCGCGCTCGGCGTGGCACTCCTCGCGGCGGGGTGCGGCTATGCGTTCCGGGGCACGCTCCCGGACCACATCCGGACCGTCGCGGTCCCGGTCTTCGCCAACCGCACCCCCGAGCCCGGCGTCGAGAACCTCCTGACCCGCGCCGTCGTCGAAGCGTTCTCGACCAACGGCCGGCTGCGCGTCGTCCGGCCCGAGGAGGCCGACGCGGTGCTCGAGGGCGAGGTGATCGGCTACGAGGTCCAGGCGCTCGCCTTCGACGCGCAGGCCAGCGTGCGCCAGTACCGGCTGGTCGTGACGCTCAACCTGCGCTTCCGCGACACCCGTCGCAACGAGGTCCTCTTCGAGGAGTCGCGCCTCCAGGAGCGCGCCGACTTCCGCGTCGTCGGCGCCGCCTCGCAGACCATCGCCCGTGAGGAGTCGGCGCTCGGCGCCGCGGCGGTGGACATCGCCCGGGCGATCGTGAGCCTGGCGGTCGAGCGGTTCTAGCGCTGGACTACGCGAGCTTCCTCTCGCGGATCGAGCAGGGCGAGATCCCGCCGGTCGTCCTCCTCCACGGGCCCGACGTGCAGCTCCTCGACGACGCGCTCGCGGCCGTGGCGCGCCGGCTCCTGCCCGACCCGGGCACGCGCGCCGCGGGGCGCGAGGTGTTCGACGGCGAGGTGGCCCAGGTCGACGCGATCGTCCAGGCCGCGCAGACGCTGCCGTTCATGACGCCCACGCGCCTCGTCGTCGTCCGGCGCTGTCACGCGCTGCCGGCGCGCGACGCCGACCGGCTCGCGGCGTACGTGCGCGACCCGAACCCGGCCACCCGTCTCGTGCTCGTCTCGGAGGAGGGCCTCGCCGCGGGGCGCGAGCGGCGCGCGGATCACTGGCTCCTCGGCGTGGTCCCCGGGGCCGCGCGCGTCGCGCTGGCGGCGCGCGAGGGGCGCACGCTCGAGGGCTGGCTCCGCCAGCGCGCGGCGGCGGAGGGGCTCACGGTCTCCGAGGAGGCCGCGCGCCTGCTGGTCGAGTGGGTCGGCGACGACGCCGCGCGCCTGCTCGGCGAGGCCCGGAAGGCCGCGCTCGCGGCCGGGCCCGACGCCCGGGCGGTCGGCGTCCGCGAGGTGACCGCAGTCGTCGGGGAGCAGCGCCTCGCCGGCGTGTTCGACCTCACGCGCGCGGTCGCCCGGCGGGACGCCGGCGGGGCGCTGCGCACGCTCGACCGGCTCCTCGCCACCGAGGAGCCGCTGCGCCTGCTCGCGCTCCTCACCGGCGAGACGCGCACGGCCTGGAGCGTCGCCGCGCTGCGGGCGCGCGGGGCGCCGACCGAGCAGATCGCGCGCACCCTGCACCGCCCGCCCTCGGTCGTCGAGGCCGTCGGGCGCGGCGCGGGCGGAGAGCCGGAGGCCGCGCTCGCGCGGCGGCTCAGGCGGTGCTGGGAGGTGGAGGACCGGCTCAAGTCGGGATGCCCGGCGCGCGCCGAGCTGACCGCGCTCGTCGCCGAGCTGTGCGCCGCCCGATGACCGCTCGGGCGGTCGCGCTCGCGATCGTCCTCTGTGCCGGGAGCGTCGTGGCCGCCGCCGCCGAGGGTGGCCCGGGGGCGAAGCGCGTGGCGCCGCCCGCCGGATCCCTGCGGGCCGGCGCCGCGCGGGCGGCCTTCAGGGTGCCGGCGGGCACGCCGATCGCCGGGTACGGCAGCGTCCGCCGCCGCCTGCTCTTCCCCGACGTCTTCGGCCTGCGCCCGTACGCCTTCTGGTTCAAGCCGCACGAGGGCGAGCTCGACCCCCTCGGCGCGCGCGCCCTGGTTCTCGACGACGGCCGGGCGCGGCTCGTCTGGGTGGCGGTGGACCTGGTCGCGGTGGACCGCGCGTTCGTCACGGCGGCGCGGCGGCGGCTCGAGGCCGCCGGCGTGCCGCCGGGCGCCCTCATCGTGTCGGCGTCCCACACCCACTCGGGGCCCGGCGCGTTCGTCGAATCGGGGCTGATGGGGATCGTGGCGACGGACCGGTACGAGGAGGCCGTGCGGAGCGCGCTGCTCGACGCCGTCGCCGAGGCGGCGCGCCGGGCGGACGCGGGAAAGGTCGCCGCGTGGGCGGGCGTGCGGGTCGTGCAGGCGCCGCCGCTCACCCGCGGCCGGCTCGGCCAGCCGGTCGATCCGGACCTCGTCGTGCTGAAGCTCGCCTCGCCCGCGGGCGTCCCGATCGCCCTCGTCTGGAGTTACGCGATCCACGGGACGATGCTCGGCCCGCGCAACCTCCGGTACTCGGGCGACGTGATGGGCGTCGCCTCGCAGGAGCTGGAGCGGCGGCTCCGCGTCCCCGCGCTCTTCGTCAACGGCGCCACCGGCGACGTGAGCCCGCGCGGCCACGGCCAGCCCGCGGCGCTCGCCGCCGGCCGCGCCCTGGCCGACGCCGCCCAGGCGGCCTTCAGCCGCGCGGCGCCCGCCCCGGTGCGGGCGCTCGCGCTCGGCACGGCGCGCGTCGCGCTGCCCGCGCCCTACGTCTCAGTCCGGAACTGCCTGGGGCGCTGGGTGCCGCGCGGGCTCACGCTCCCGCTCGGCCGCGCGCTGCCGCGCGACGCCGAGCTCGTCGCCGGCGCGCTCGGCGGCGCCGCGTGGGTGACCGTGCCGGGAGAGCTCCAGACGCGGCTCGGCCGCGAGGTGAAGGAGGCGGCGCGCGCGAGCGGCGCGCGGGGGTTCGTCGCGGGCTACTCGAACGACTACCTCGGCTATCTCCTCGCGGCGGAGGACTACCCGCGGGTGGCGTACGTCGCGTGCGGGAGCCTGTACGGCCCGGACGCCGGCGCGCTCGTCACGCGGGCGGCGTCAGCGCTGATCCGATCGGTCGGGGCGGGGGCTCAGCGGTGAGCGCCGACGAGGCGGGCGAGCGCGGACTTCCGGCGGGCGGCGGTGTTCTTGTGCAGGACGCCCTTGGTCACGGCCTTGTCGAGCACGCGGATGGCCGCGCGCACGGCCGCGGGCTGCGCCTCGGCGCCGGCCGCGCGGGCCGCCTTGACCGCGCCGCGCGCCTTCGAGCGGACGGCCCGGTTGCGCAGCCGCCGCTTCTCGTTCTGCCTGATCCGTTTGATCGCCGACTTGATGTTGGCCACCTGGTCGCTCCTTTCGACGTACCCGATGCATCATGCCGGAACGGTCCGGGGATTTCAAGGTGAGCGCCGGCGAGCGGCAGGTCGTCCGCGCGCTCGGCTCGATCGGGAGCGCCACCCTCCTGTCGCGCGTGCTGGGCTTCGCGCGCGACGTGCTCGTCGCGCGCGCCTTCGGGGCCGGCCCGTCCACCGATGCGTTCTTCGTCGCCTTCCGGATCCCGAACATCCTGCGGCGGCTCCTCGCCGAGGGGGCGCTCTCGACCGCGATCATCCCCGTCTTCACCGAGTACTTCGTGACGCGCTCGGCGCCGGACGCGCGCCGGATGCTGCGGGCGGTCCTGGCGCTCGGGCTCGTGGCGCTCGGGCTCACGACGCTCCTCGGCGTCCTCGGCGCGCCGTGGATCCTCGACGCGATCGCCCCGGGGTTCGCCGGCGAGCCCGGCCAGGCCGCGCTCGCCGTGCGCCTGACCCGCGTGATGTTCCCGTACCTCGTCCTCGTCGGCCTCTCGGCGCTCGCGGCCGGCGCGCTCCAGGCCCACGGCCGCTTCTTCGCGAGCGCGGTCGGGCCGGCCGTGCTGAACGTCGGGATGATCGCCGGCGTGCTGGCGCTCGCCGCGCGCGTGGACCCGCCGATCCTGGCGCTCGCGCTCGGCGTGCTCGCGGGCGGCGTCGGCCAGCTCCTCGTCCAGCTCCCGGACCTGCGCCGGCTCGGGCTCCTCGTCCCGCCCTCGGGTGAGCTCCGCCACCCGGCGCTCCCGCGCATCGGCCGGCTCCTCGTGCCGGCGGTCTTCGGCCTGGCCGCGGTGCAGGTGATGGTCTTCGTCAACACGGTGCTCGCCTCGCTGCTCCCGCCCGGCTCGATCTCGTTCCTCTACTACGCGGACCGGGTGATGGAGTTCCCGCTGGGCGTCTTCGGGATCGCGCTCGCCTCGGCGTCCTTGCCGCTGATGGCCCGCCAGGCGGCCGCGGGCCAGCCGCGGGCCCTCGCGGCCACGCTCGGCTTCGCGCTGCGCCTGTCCCTCTACGTGGCGGTGCCCGCGACGGTCGGCCTCGTGCTCCTGCGCGAGCCGATCGTCCGGGTCCTCTTCCAGCGCGGCCGGTTCGGCGCGGCGGAGGCCGCCGCGACCGCCCTCGCGCTCGCCTGGTACGCCGCGGGCCTCGCCGGCTTCGCGGGCGCGCGCATCAGCGCGCAGGCCTTCTACGCGCTCGGCCAGGCCGGGACCGCCGTGCGCTGGGGGATCGTGGCCGTGGGCGCCAACGTCGTCGCCGCGCTCACCCTGATGGGGCCGCTCGGCCACGCGGGGCTCGCCGGCGCCGCCTCCCTCGGCGCGTACGTCAATCTCCTCGGCCTGCTCTGGGCCGCGCGGTGGCGTCTCGGGCCGCTCGGCGGGCGGGCGCTGCTCCTGAGCGCCGCGCGGACCGCGGCCGCGGCGGTGCCGCTCGCGGGCTGGTGCGCGCTCGTGCAGGCGCTCTGGCCGGCGCCGCCGGTCCGCGCGTGGGTGGACGCCGCGTGGCTCGCCGCGGCGATCGCCGGCGGCGGGGCGATCTTCTGGACGGCGAGCTCCCTCCTGCGCGCGCCCGAGCGCGCGGAACTCCTACAGATGCTGCCCCGCCGCGGCCGGCCGGACTGACTTCATGGGGGGCTCCGGGCGCCCCCCAAACCCCCCGACGCTCGGAGCGCCCCGGCGCAGCCGTGGCGCCCCTCGACAC
>Ga0209211_10000507_pt1 | contig 78709 bp, 72 predicted proteins | sample RifGroA2_FD_183992 | JGI IMG/M metagenome (GOLD analysis project Ga0209211, IMG submission 183992) | Groundwater microbial communities from Rifle, Colorado, USA - Groundwater A2 (SPAdes) (version 2) | ecosystem: Environmental > Aquatic > Deep subsurface > Groundwater | place: Rifle, Colorado... | reverse complement strand
CGACATGCCCGACGACGCCACCGGGACCGGCCTCGTCGAAGCCGCCCGCGGCAGCCTCGGCCACTGGCTGAGCATCCGCAACGGCCGCATCGAGCGCTACCAGATCATCGCGCCGACCACCTGGAACTTTTCGCCGCGCGATGCTTCCAATCAGCCCGGCCCGCTCGAACAGGCCCTGGTCGGCCTGCCGGCCGGTGAGGGCGCACCACCGACGGTGCAGCATGTGGTGCGTTCGTTTGATCCGTGCATGGTGTGCACGGTGCATTAACCCGGCGCATTGCCCGAATGTTGTGTCGGGGAAGGTGTTTTGCCGGTTTTGTCCGAAATCAACTAAGCCGCTAGCCAATTTTAAGAGCGACAATGCGGCCAATAAGACCTGAAACAGGTAAGCCCCATACCCCGAATGAGCCCCAGCAGAATTTCCAGAAGTCTTGTCACCCGAATGATCCTGTTCGGGATTTTGCTCGTCGTGTCCGGCGCTTTGGCGCGCTATTTCTTGCTTGGCAAGTTTTTGCGCGAGGATTTGATCGAGGTTGTCTCGGCGCAGCAAATCGCTTTGGCCGAGGCTGTTGCCGGGGATGTCGATCATCAATTGACGATACGCTGGACGACGCTGAGTCGTCTCGGGGAAACCTTTCCGCTTGAGATGATGAAGCAGCCCGATCGGTTGACCGAGTGGCTGGCCGAGCGTTACCGGATCAATCCCGTGTTTTTGACCGGACTGGTGGTGGCTGACAAGACGGGGATCATCATTGCCGATTTTCCCGAGGTCCCCGGACGAAGAGGGGCGTCAATCGCCGATTTTCCCGATTTTGCGAAAGTTCTTGCCGGGTATGCCGGCATCGGGAAACCTCAATTCGGGGCTTTTGCCAAAAAGCCGGTTTTGCCCATGGGTATGCCGCTGAAGGATAAGCAAGGCGCTGTCCAGGCTGTCCTGTTCGGCATCAGCGCGCTCGATTCGCCCGGTTTTCTCGGGCAGGTCTATAGCGGGAAAATCGGCAAGTCCGGCGGCTATCTGCTGATTTCGCCGCAGGATGGCCTTTTTGTCGCGGCCGGCGATCCCGACCTTGTTTTGAAACCCACCCCGCCGGTTGGCGTCAATCTTTTGCACGATCGCGCCATGCAGGGTTTTCGCGGCGCCGGGGTGACGATCAACGCGAAAGGCATCGAAGAGTTGTCGGCAATGGCCGAGGTGCCGATCACCGGCTGGTTTGTCGTCGCCCGGATGCCGACTGCCGAAGGGTTCGAGGCGGTGACGCGAGTCAAGGAGAGGGTGATCAAATACGGAATTTTCGCGGTCATTGTGGTTTGCCTCGTCGTCGGCGTGGTGTTCAGATTCCTGCTGCGCCCGCTCTTTTCCGCCGCCGATCTGGCTGAACGCATGACCCAGGGCGAGCTTCCGTTGAGGCCCTTGCCGGTGGTCCGGGACGACGAGGTCGGCCATCTGACGAGCGCCTTCAATCGTTTGCTGGAAAAGCTCTCGACGACCCAGGCGGCGCTTGAGCGCATGGCGCATCACGACCCACTGACCGGTTTGCTCAATCGCAATCTGCTGACTGACCGGATGCAGCAAGCCTTCGCCCGCGCCAAGCGCAATGGCGCCAAAGTCGCCGTCCTGTTTCTCGATCTCGATGGTTTCAAGCCGATCAACGACGAACTCGGTCACGAATTCGGCGATGCCGCGCTGGTCGAGGTGGCCCGGCGCCTGTCCGGGCTGGTTCGCCAAAGCGATACCCTGGCACGGGTCGGCGGTGACGAATTCGTGATTGTCATTGCCGACCTGGGGGGTAACGGCGACGAGGTGGTGAAAAAAATCGCCACCAAATGCATCGAGGTGGTGTCTACGCCGATCGAACTGCAAAACATGGCGCATCCGCTGGGCGTTTCGATCGGTATCGCCATGAGCGATGGCTTGGGCGACCCCGGCCAACTCCTCAAGGCGGCCGATCTGGCCATGTATGCCGCCAAAAAGAACGGACGCAGTTGCTATGCCATGGCGCCCGCGTCGCACCCCGCAGAAGGAAACGCATGAACATGCTTCAAACAACACTCTCCAGCAGCTTCAACCGCTTTTTCGAGTCGGAAAAATCGAGCGGCATCGTCCTGATCTTCTGCACGATCATCTCGCTGCTCGTCGCCAATTCCGCCTTCGGGCCGGCTTATGTCGATTTCTGGCACATCAAGGTGGCCGGGCTGAGCCTTGAGCACTGGGCCAACGACGCGCTGATGGCGGTGTTTTTCCTGTTTGTCGGGCTGGAGCTGGAGCGCGAGCTGTATGTCGGCGAACTGTCGAATTTCCGCAAGGCCCTGTTGCCGATCATTGCCGCGGCGGGCGGCATCGTCGTCCCGGCGGGGATTCACTACGCCCTCAATGCCGATCTGCCGACGCAGGCCGGGGCCGGCATTCCAATGGCCACCGACATCGCTTTCGCACTCGGCGTGCTGGCCCTGCTCGGCAGCCGGGTGCCGGCGTCGCTCAAGGTTTTCCTGACGGCACTGGCGGTCATGGACGATCTCGGGGCAATTGTCGTCATCGCCATTTTCTACACCACGCACTTTTCGCCCGCCTACCTGCTGGCGGCGGTCGCTGTCTTTGGCGTGCTGATCATCCTCAATCGCCTGCGTGTCATGTCGCTGCTGCCCTATCTGCTGGGCGGCGTGCTGATGTGGTTTCTCATGCTGAAATCTGGCGTGCACGCGACCATCGCCGGCGTCTTGCTGGCTTTCGCCATCCCTTTCTCAGGCAATGGCGATGACGAATCGTCGCCCTCGCATCACCTCGAACACCTGCTGTCCAAGCCCGTCGCCTTCATCGTTCTGCCCATTTTCGCGCTGGCCAATACCGGGATCATCATCGCCGCCGGCTGGCAGCAGGAGTTGTTGTCGAGCAACAGCCTGGGCATTCTGGGCGGCCTCGTACTCGGCAAGCCGCTGGGTATTTTCGTCGCCAGCCTGCTCGCCGTGGCGGTTGGGGTCTGCGTCCTGCCCGGCGACCTCAAGCGTCGTCACATCCTGGGCGCCGGCCTGCTCGGCGGCATCGGTTTCACGATGTCCATCTTCATCACCAACCTGGCTTTCCCGGATAGTGCCAGCCTCATCAATGCCTCGAAAATGGCGATTCTCATGGCTTCGCTGGCGGCAGGTGCGCTCGGTTTCATCTGGCTTCGCTTTGCCAGCCCGGTGCAGCGGGGGTGAAGCGGGAATGCTACGGTCAACCGGGAAAAATGGCCAAAATTCAAATCCGCTCCGATTGACGCCGGCGCTTGCAGAAAATGACTTTGTAATTTTTTGGGGCGCTCATTAGACTGGGATTTCGCGAACCGCGCCGCCCTTGTCGAAGGAGTTCAAAATGTCTGCGCTCGTTGCCTTCTGGAATCTCGAAAACCTCTTCGCGCCGGAAGCCTACCCCGGCCGCGAGCCGTGGCTTGCCAAGGCCATGCAGAAGGATCTCAAGGGTTGGTCGGAAGCGCTGTTCCGGCGAAAGGTTGTGCAGTTGGCATCGATCATCGTCCGCATGAAGGACGCAGCCGGGCCGGACATCCTGGGCGTCTGCGAAGTCGAAAACCGCTTTGCGTTGCAGACCCTGGCCGATCATCTCAACCTGCTCCTGCCGGCACGTAACTACCAGCTGGTGCATGTTGATTCGGCGCGCGACCAGCGCGGCATCGACACGGCCTTTGTCTACGACGCCAACCAGTTCTCGGCCAAAATGGACGAGCTGTTTTCGCACTGGGTCATGCGCCAGACCGGGACGCGAGACATCACGCAGATCACCTTCGTCGCACCCTCCGGCCGGGAAATCGTGATGCTGGCCAACCACTGGCCGTCACGTTCCTCGGCGGTCGGCAACGGGCCTGAATATTCGTCCGGCTTTCGCGCAACGGCCGGCGAGACGCTGGCTTACTGGCATGACCGGATTCGCGAAGTGAAGGGCGACAAGGTCGCGGTCATCGCGCTCGGCGACCTTAACGACGAGCCTTTCGACAAGTCCGTCGCCACCCACGCCCAGGCCCTGCGCGACAGGGGCGATGTGACGCGGGCAAGGAGCGCCAAGTTCTACAACCTGAGTTGGGAATACCTGACGGCGACGGTGGCGGACCACAGAGGCAATCGGCGGCAGCTCAACGGCACGCTGTATTTCGCCGGCGACGCCGCGCTGTTCGACCAGATACTTGTTTCCCCCGGCCTGCTGACCGGCAAGAGCGGTTGGCGGACGGTCGACGGCAGCGCCCGTATCGAGGCCTGGCCGCCGATGGTCAGCCATCGCGTCGGCGAAGGGCCGATCCGTTTCGGCCTGCCGGATGGCGATGCCGCCGCCAACGTCAATGTCGACGGCTACAGCGACCACTTCCCGGTGTCGGTGCGCATCGAAGCGGTTTGATCGGGCGCCGTAGCGCCCGACCTTCTGCCTAGAAGCCGATCTTCCGGCTCCGCCCCATTCTGGCCTGTTCGAAATCCCGCCCTTCCAGCCAGTTGCGGCCTTCCAGCTTGGCTGTGCCAAAAGCGGCGAGCAGGCGTTTGCGCATGTCGCGCGGCGGCAGCGAGCCGAGGCGTTCGAGCACCGCTTCGTCGGCTTCCGGCGGGAAACCCCAGTCGTGCTGGCCGACGATTTCGCGGTACAGCGCGGCGGCGATGCTGATCGCCGCATCGTGGTCGGGGCGCGGCACTTCGTAGACGTTCATGCGGTTGAGAATCGGCTCGGGGATCGAGCGCTCATCGTTTGCCGTCGTTACCCACAGGATGTGCGAGGCATCGATGTCGATGTCGATGAACTCGTCCTTGAAGGCGCGCGCCGTGTCGTGTTCGAGCAGGCCGTACAGCGAGCCCATCGGGTCATAGCGCGAGTCGCCGCCGGCCTTGTCGATTTCGTCGAGCACCACGATCGGGTTGGCGTAGTCGCCATGCACCAGCGTGTGCGCGACCTTGCCGGGCTTGGCGTTGTTCCACTGCGACGAGGCGCCGGACAGCACCCAGCCGGCGGTCAGCGAACTCATCGAGATGAATTCGTGGCCGGTGCCGAGGCGGTTGGCCAGTTCGCGGGCGAAATGGGTCTTGCCGATGCCCGGCTCGCCGAGCAACAGGATGGGCGTGAAGCTCATCGGCTCGTTGCCGGCGACCGAGAGGGCGACGTACTTCTTGAGATCGTCGATGACGTCGCTGAAATTCGGGCAGGTGTCGTAGAGGTCGTCGATCATGTCGGCGCCGGTCGGGCGGATCAGGAAACGGCCGCCGCCACGCTGCTTCATCTTGTCGTAGAGGCTGGCCAGTGCTTCGTTGCGATTGCCGGCCGCTTCTTCCATGGCGCGGTCGATGGCCGCCACGTCGTAGATGGTGCGCTCTTCAGCGACCGAGAGTCGGATTTCACTATGTGCCATGATGACTACCTCCATGCGCTCTTAGACCGGTTAACGGATCCAGCGTGCTACGGGTTCAGTCGAGCATATTTCGTTCCCGGTGTCGGGAGAGGGTTATCGGAAAAGCGTGAAAACCCTTGGTGGAAGGGGTTTTGCCGGGTTCGGAAGGGGCCAGGTGGCGGTTTCGATTTTGGCTGTTTTTTCCGGTTGACCGTAGCAAACCGACAATTTGTGCCCTAATTTGGCGCGTTCAGTGCTCCGGGTAGAGCAGTTGCTGCGCCGTCTCGAACAGCTCTCGCTCCTCGAAGCGGACGTGATCGTGGAGCGCGGTGGCGAAGCGGGCGAGGAGGTCGCTGTCCGGTTCGGCCAGGCGCCGGTTCAGGTCGCGCAACTCGGCGTGCTCGGCCAGCGTGCGAGCCACCAGTTCGTCGGCGCCGACCGCGGCGAGCGCCGGCAGCAGCCCGTTTTCTTCGCACTGGAAATGAGGTTCCAGCTCTTCGGGAAAAGCCGCGACGATCTTCTCGGCCGCCTCGGCGATCGCCAGTGCGTGGCCGGAATCGGCGGCAAAGCGGGCCAGTCGGGCCAGCTTGAGGGCGGGGTGGTGTTCGCGCGACAGTTGCTGCAGGGCGGCATGGCGTTTCATCGGGCACCTCGTTTGGCGTTACTGCGGACCAGCGTCACCAGCGTTGCAATGAAGACGAGCAGGACCAGCCCGTTGAGCAGGGCGGCGGTGTGGCGCAGGTCAAAATTGTTGTTCAGCCCGCCGAAGACGCGCAGCGCCAGCGTCAGGTGGAGCAGCGCGAGCGGCAGGTAAAGGGTCGGGTGGTAGGGAATCTTGATGCGGGTGACGGCGGGAAAAATGATCGGCGCGTGGCCGAAGACCATGGAAAAGACAAAGCCGAGGCCGATGGCGTGCAGCGCAGCATCGCGCCATTCGTGGCCAGGGGTGAAGGCGCCGGCCAGCCCGAGCAGGCCGGCGGCGGCGAGCCAGGCGTAGCCGGACAGCAGGCAGGCGGCGATGAAGCGGGTCAGCCCCGCGGTGGCGATGTTGCGGCGGGCGATGTCGTAGCGCAGCAGCCACAGGGCGAGGGCGATCAAGCCGCCGGCAAAAAGCCGGTCGAGGCCGGCCACTGCGCCGAGCAGCAGCACGCCGACGATGGCGATAAAGAGCTTTTGCGCCAGCGGCGGGGTGGGCAGAAAACGGGTCAGTTCGAGGCGTTCGCCGGCGATGGTCAGCACCAGAAAAAGCAGCCACCAGGCGCTGACGTTGCCGGTGGCCAGCCAGAGCAGGTTGCCGACCAGCCAGCAAGCGGCGGCCAGGGTCAGGACGATGGTGAAGACGGCGACCTGACGGCGCAGGGCAACGGCGCTGGCGGCGATCAGGCCGAGCGCGCCAAGGCTGCCGAGGATCTGGCCAAGTAATAATGGCGCGCCGGCGAGCAGGGCAATGCCGCTGGCGCCGGCCGCCAGCGGAGCAAGGTAGGCCCAGTTCCGGCCCGCCGCGACGGCGCGCTCAAGGCTGATCACCGTGCCGAAAAAGGCGGCAATCATGAGCGGCCCATGCACGCCGGCCGCCTGCATGGCCGGGCCGGGGACATCCCAGCCGAGGCGGGCGAGGCCGGCCATGACGCCGCCGAGCAGCGAGAGCATGCCGAAAAAGAGCAGCGGCAAGCGGCCGCCGGGTTTCAGGTCGGCCATTAGGCGCTGTCCGCCTCGTCCCAGCCCAGGCTCAGGCGGCATTTCTCGCTCATCATGGCCGGCGCCCAGGGCGGTTCCCAGACCAGGCGGATTTCCGGCTGGCAGTCGGCCGGCAGGATGCGGTCGAGTTCGGCATAGGCGTCGTCGACGATCATTTCGCCCATCGGGCAGGCCGGCGAAGTCATGGTCATTTCGATGAGCAACTGGCGCCCGTCGAGTTCGATGCGGTAGATCAGCCCGAGATCGACAATATTCGCGCCAACCTCGGGGTCGACCACCTTGCGCAAGGCGGCGCGGATCTGTTCGGTATCGAGGGGAGCGGTCATCGGGGCGAGAAGTTAGAATGGGGTGAGGGCCATCCTAGCATCGCGTTTTCTGGCCATCTTTAGCACGGAGCAAAGAACATGGAACGCTTCACAATTTCTTTGGATGAGGCCTTGGCCAAGGAATTCGACCAACTGATCGCGGCCCGCGGCTACAGCAACCGCTCGGAAGCGGTGCGCGACCTGATCCGCGGCGCCATCGAGAGCGACCGCCAGCGCGAAACGCCCTCCGGCCATTGCGTCGCCAACCTGTCCTATGTCTACAACCACCACGAACGCGAACTGGCCGAACGCCTGACCGGTCTGCAGCACGACCACCACGACCTGACGGTGGCGGCCATGCACAGCCACCTCGATCATGACAACTGTCTGGAATCGGTCATCCTCAAAGGCGCCACCGCCGATGTTCGGCAATTTGCCGATGAACTGATGGCCGAACGCGGCGTCCGCCACGGCAAGCTCAACGTCATCGCGCTTGCAGCGGAACATCACCACGCCCACGACGAACACGGCGAAGCTCATGTCCACTATCGTCCCGCCCACTGATCCGGCTGGCGATTCGCCGCTGCCGCCGGGCGGCGAACAGGCCTGGATCGAAGTTATCCAGAAGATGGACGAGGTCTACAACGACCTCCTGCAATACGAGGTCGCCCTCGAAGAAAAGAACGCCGCGCTCGAGGAGTCGCATCAGTTCATCGAGAGCGTGCTGGCCTCGATGTCGGACATCCTGATCGTCTGCGACCGCAACGGCGGCATTGAAGAGGTCAACTCCTCTCTGCTCCACATCTCGGGCAAGACGGCCGGCGAACTCGAAAAGACACCGGTTTTCGACCTCTTCGCCGACGATGTCGAGCGGGCCAAGGCGCGCGATGTGTTCACCCGTTACGGCCGCGAAGGTGTCCATGACTGCGAGTTCTTCCTGCGCGCCGGCGACGGCTCGACCGTACCGGTATCGATGAACTGCACACCCCGCCTGTCGCAGACCGGCAAGCTCATGGGCATGGTCGTCACCGGCCGCCCGGTCGGCGAACTGCGCCGCGCCTATTCCGCCTTGCGCCAGGCGCACGACGACCTCAAGCGGACGCAGGGCCAGTTGCTGCACGCCGAAAAGATGGTCTCGCTCGGCCGGCTGGTAGCCGGCGTGGCCCATGAACTCAACAATCCGATCAGCTTCGTGCTCGGCAACGTGCTGTCGCTGCGTCGCTACGAGAGCCGTCTCGAAAGCTATCTCAACGCCGTGCACGCCACCGACGCCGCCGACAACGCCGCACTCGGGGCGATGCGCGAGGAACTGCGCATCGACCGCATCCTCGCCGACATGCCACACCTCATCGACGGCATGATCGAAGGCGCCGAGCGCACGCGCGACATCGTCGATGCGCTCAAACGCTTTTCGGCCGTGGACAAGATGACGCCCGAGCAGGTCAGCCTCAACGAAGTCGTCGAGCGTTCGGTGCGCTGGGTGGTGCAGAGCGCGGCGGCCAAGTTCACGGTCAACACGAATTTATCGCCGAATTTGAAATGCTCCGGTTCCTCGGGGCAACTGCAGCAGGTCGTCATGAACCTCGTCCAGAATGCCTGCGACGCCACCGCCAGCCAGTCCGAGCCCAGACTGACCATCTCCGGCGCGATCGAAGGCGGCATGGTCACCCTGCGGTTCACCGACAACGGCCCCGGCATCTCCGAAGAACACCTCGGCCGCCTGTTCGAACCTTTCTTCACGACCAAACCGGTCGGCCAGGGTACGGGCCTTGGCTTGTCGATCAGCTATGGCATCGTCGAACGGCATGGCGGCAAGCTCAGCGCCCACAACATCCCGGGGGGGGGAGCGGAATTTGTCCTTGCACTTCCGGTGGAAAGTCGCTGATCAGTTGTTGGGGTTTGCCAGCAGCCATTTTCGCTTGAACTCAATACGAACAATGACTTATTGATCTGGCACGGTCTTTGTATGAAGATTGGTATAACTTTCATACGGGACGATCATGGAAACCCTGCCCAACGACTGGTTGTCACTCCTGATACTGACTTTCGTCCTGGGTATGAAACACGGTTTCGACGCTGACCATCTGGCCACCATCGACGGCCTGACCCGCTACAACGCCCGCATCCGGCCCGGTCTGGCGCGCTACTGCGGGACGCTGTTCTCGCTCGGCCACGGCGCCGTGGTCATGGCCATTGCCCTCGGCGTCTCGGCGCTGGCCGGGCAGTGGATGGTGCCGGCATGGTTCGGCACGCTGGGGGCGGTCATTTCCATCGGCTTTCTCGTCGCCCTGGGCAGCCTCAATCTGGCTGCCGTGCTCGCCGCCGAACCGCATGAGATGGTCCAGCCGGTCTGCCTCAAGGGCCGCCTGCTCGGCAACCTGCGCCACGTGTCGCACCCGGCGCTCATCGCGCTGGTCGGCGCCCTGTTCGCCCTGTCCTTCGACACCTTGTCGCAAGCCGCTTTCTTTGCCCTGACCGCCACGCAGTTCGGCGGCTGGGAACATGCGCTGGTCCTCGCGTTGCTTTTCATGCTCGGCATGCTGCTGACCGACGGCATCAACGGTCTGTGGATCGCCCGGCTCATCGCCCGGGCCGATCAGGTGGCGCTCATCGCCTCGCGCGTCATGGGGCTGGTGGTGTCGGGCGTCAGCCTGCTGGTTGCTGCCTTCGGCGCGGCCAAAATGCTGTCGCCGACGGTCGATATGTGGAGCGAAGGCAAGGAGTTGCTATTCGGCTTTTCGCTGGTGGCGATCATTGCCCTCAGTTTCATCGCCGCGGTGCGCCTGACGCGCCGGCCGGCGGCGGCTTGACGACGGAGCGATGGGGCACGGCCGGGCAAGCATGCGCATGGTCAGGGCTACACCAACCCCGATTTCCTGATTCCCGAGCCGGTCGACCGTGGCATTGTGGCAACGCGATTCGGTCTTCGTACGCCTTTTCGTCGGCGATGCCGGGACGACCGAAGCCTCGCGTCGGTCACGCTGCTACGGTGTCGAATGGACCCATCTTTACCTGTTCTCCGACTGGCTGGCTGTCGATCCCGACCTCGCCTGGTCGCATGCCCGCTTCCGCGACCCTGATCCTCAGGGTGGCGACCATATCCCGGGAGCGCTAACGATGACGGCCAACATCGGTCTGACCCTCGATCGTCTCGGCCCCCGGTTCAGTGCCCTGCGCCTGACGATAAGCGATCAATTTGACACCGTAATTATGAATTACACTTCCAGCGGCGCAACGATTGGAGTACCCTAACGGGTTTTCCCTAATACCTAAATCCTCAGGAGAATCCGTGGAAAAGGATCTGCGCGAAGCCGCTCTCGAATACCATCGCTGGCCCACCCCGGGCAAGATTTCCGTCCGCCCGACCAAGGGCCTGACCAATCAGCGCGACCTCGCGCTGGCCTACTCTCCGGGTGTTGCTGCGGCCTGCGATGCGATCGTCGAAGATCCGGCGACGGCCGCCTGGTACACCTCGCGGGCCAATCTGGTCGGTGTCGTCACCAACGGCACCGCCGTGCTCGGTCTCGGCAATATCGGCCCGCTGGCTTCCAAGCCGGTCATGGAAGGCAAGGGCTGCCTGTTCAAGAAATTCGCCGGCATCGATGTTTTCGACATCGAACTGGCCGAGAACGACCCGGACAAGCTCATCGACATGATCGCCGCCCTCGAGCCGACGCTCGGCGGCATCAACCTTGAAGACATCAAGGCGCCGGAATGCTTCTACATTGAAGAGAAGCTCAAGGCGCGGATGAATATTCCGGTCTTCCACGATGACCAGCACGGCACCGCGATCATTTCCGGCGCCGCCATGCTCAACGGCCTGAAGGTCGTCGGCAAGAAGATCGACGAGGTCAAGGTTGTCGTCTCCGGCGCCGGCGCCGCCGCCATCTCCTGCGTCAACCTGTGGTGCGATCTCGGCGTCAAGCGCGAGAACATCACCATTTGCGACTCCAAGGGCGTCATCTACGTCGGTCGCCCGGGTGGCATGGACGAGACCAAGGCGCGCTACGCTCAGGATACGGACAAGCGCACGCTCGGCGAAGCGCTGGTCGGCGCCGATATTTTCCTCGGCCTCTCCGCCGCCGGCGTCGTCAAGCAGGACATGGTCAAGGCCATGGCCGACAAGCCGATGGTCTTCGCGCTGGCCAACCCGACTCCGGAAATCATGCCGGAGCTGGTCAAGGAAGTCCGCCCGGATGCGATCATCGCCACCGGCCGTTCCGACTACGTGAACCAGGTCAATAACGTCCTCTGCTTCCCCTTCATTTTCCGCGGTGCACTCGATGTCGGCGCCACGCGCATTACCGAAGAGATGAAGCTGGCTTCCGTGCGCGCCATCGCCGAGCTGGCCGAAGCCGAGGCGACCGACGAAGTGGCCATGGCCTACCCCGGCCGCGACCTCAACTTCGGTCCGGAATACCTGATTCCGACCCCGTTCGATCCGCGCCTGATCGTCAAGATCGCCCCGGCTGTTGCTCAGGCCGCCATCGACTCGGGCGTCGCGACGCGCCCGATCACCGACTGGGCTGCCTATCGCGCCAAGCTCTCCGAATTTGTCTATCACACCGGCGTCGGCATGCGCGCCATCTTCCAGGCGGCCCGTCAGGCCAAGGGCAAGCGCATCATCTTCGCCGAAGGTGAAGACGAGCGCGTACTGCGCGCCACCCAGGTGGTCATCGAGGAAAAGTTCGCGCGTCCTATCCTGATCGGTCGTCCGGGCGTCATCGAACATCGTCTCGAAAAGGCCAAGCTGCGCATCCGCCCGGGCGTCGATTTCGACATCGTCAATCCGGAATCGGACGAGCGTTATCGTGAATGCTGGACGGCCTACCACAAGGCCATGGCGCGCCAGGGCATCACCCCGGCCATCGCCAAGGAGTCGATGCGGCGCAAGCCGACGGTGATCGGCGCCATGCTCCTCAAGCTCGGCTACGCCGACGGCCTGATCTGCGGCATGACCGGCCAGTACAGCCACCACCTCGGCGTGATCAACCAGATCATCGGCAAGCGCACCGGCGTCAGCACGCTGGCCGCGATGAACTACCTGATGTTGCCGGGGCGCTCGCTGTTCATCTGCGACACGCATGTGAACGAAAACCCGAACGCCCAGGAAATCGCCGAGATGACCCTCATGGCGGCCGAGCAGGTCAAGCGCTTCGGTAGCCACCCGAAGGTCGCGCTGCTCTCGCATTCCAACTTCGGCTCCAGCAATTCCGAATCGGCCCGCAAGATGAGCGTCGCTGCCGGGCTGGTTTCCGCCCTGTCGGCAGGCGAGCTGGAAGTGGATGGCGAAATGCACGGCGACGCTGCGCTAGATGAAGATCTCCGCCGCGCCGCCAACCCGGATTCGCCGCTGCACGGCGAAGCCAACCTGCTGGTCATGCCCAACATCGATGCCGCCAACATCTCCTACAACCTGATCAAGATGACCGGCGGCGAAGGCGTCACCATCGGCCCTATCCTGCTCGGCGCAGCCCGTCCGGTCCATGTCATGACCTCGACGGCGACTGTGCGACGTCTGGTCAACATGACGGCGCTGGCCGTCGTCGAGTCTACCGAGCGCTAAACGTCGTTAGCAAAAAAGGCGCGGGAGGGTTTGCCTCACCGCGCCTTTTTCATTTTTGGCCATTTTTTCCGGTTGACCGTAGCAATCCTGATTGGCCCCTCAAATGCGGCCAACCGTAGCCTTACTCCGTCAAACCGGCGAGTATCTTGCCGTGAATGCCGCCAAAGCCACCGTTGCTCATGACCAGGACGTGGTCGCCCGGATGGGCCGCGATGACGATCTGGTCGACCAGGCGGTCGAGGTCGTCCTCGACCACGGCGCGGTCACCCATCGGCGCCAGAGCCTCCCGGGCATCCCAGCCGAGGTTGCCGGCATAGCAGAAAGCCAGATCGACTTCGCGCAGACTATCCGGCAACTGCGCTTTCATTGTGCCCAGCTTCATGGTGTTGGAGCGTGGCTCGAGGACGGCCAGAATGCGGGCCTTGCCAACTTTGCGACGCAGGCCGGCCACCGTCGTCGCGATGGCCGTCGGGTGGTGTGCGAAATCATCGTAGACCGTCACGCCGCGCACTTCGCCGCGTACTTCCATGCGCCGTTTGACATTTTCGAAGCGCGACAGCGCGTCCAGTCCCAACTCCAGGGGTACCCCGACGTGGCGGGCGGCAAGCAAGGCCGCGCACGCGTTGGCCCGGTTGTGGTCGCCGGAAAGCCCCCAGGCGGTGCGCCGAACCTTGCCGTCGGGTGAGTGCAAGAGCAGTTCGCCGCGGGCGTCGTCACCGGTCACACGATAGCCGTCTGGATCGTTGAAGCGTTCCACCGGCGTCCAGCAACCGCGTTGCAAAACGCGATCCAGACTGGCCACGGCGGCATTCGCAACGATCAGCCCGGATTGCGGCAGGGTGCGAATGAGGTGGTGGAATTGCGTCTCGATGGCGGCCAGATCGCTGAAGATGTCGGCGTGATCGAATTCCAGGTTGTTCAGGACAACGGTTCGCGGGCGGTAATGGACGAATTTCGAACGCTTGTCGCAGAAAGCCGTGTCGTACTCATCAGCCTCGATGACGAAGAACGGCGTGCCGCCCAGCCGGGCGGAGACGCCAAAGTTCAACGGTACACCACCGATCAGGAAGCCAGGGTCCATGTTGGCCGCCTCGAGTATCCAGGCCAGCATCGAAGCCGTCGTCGTTTTGCCGTGGGTGCCGGCAACGCCCAATACCCAGCGGCCTTGCAGCAGGTTCTCGGCCAGCCATTGCGGCCCGGAAACATAGGGCAGGCCCTTGTCGAGAATGGCTTCAAGCAGCGGATTGCCGCGCGAAATAGCGTTGCCGATCACGAAGACATCCGGCGCCAACGCCAGTTGCTCGATGCCAAAGCCTTCAATCAGCTCGATCCCGGCGCCCCGCAACTGGTCGCTCATCGGCGGATAGACGTTGGCGTCGCAGCCCGTGACCTTGTGGCCGGAATCGACCGCCAGTTGGGCAACGCCACCCATGAAGGTGCCGCAGATGCCGAGAATGTGAATGTGCATTTCAGTTCGAGCCGTTAGAATGGGGGCGATTTTACCTTGATCGAGTCCCCATGGCCCGTCATGAACGGCAACGAACGAGCCCCGGCAACCGGGCCAGCATCGCCAGCGCCGCCGCCCGCCTGATGGCGGAAGACGGCATTACCGATTATCACCATGCCAAAAAGAAGGCGGCCCGTCAGTTGGGGCTGCCCGAGCACACGGCGTTTCCGGATAATGCCGAAGTTGAAGCCGAGTTGCGGGCTTATCGCACGCTGTATCAGGGCGAGGAGCACGAGGAGTTGCTTTCGATGCTGCGCCACACGGCGCTCGACCTGCTCGATTTGCTGGCTGCCTTCAATCCCTATCTGACCGGCTCGGTACTCGATGGCACGGCCGGCGAGCATTCGCACATCGACATCCTGCTCTTTGCCGACAGTGCCAAAGAGGTCGAGATATTCCTGCTCAATCGCGCCATCGACGTCTCGCATGTAGAATCGCGAAATGAACGGGTGGAGGCCGTGTTGCGCATGGAAACGGATATGGCCGACGCCGACCTGATCATTCTGCCGCCGAACATGGAGCGGGTCAGCCTGAAGCGCCATGATGGTCGTCCGCATGACCGTATAAGGGCCGATGCCCTGCGTGCCCTACTAAAGGAATAGACTGGACAACTTGCAGCGATTTGCGGCAAACTTGCAGCTATGACGAAGCGAAAAACAGCTTCCAAGACGGTCGAAAAGCCTCGCATCCTGGTATTGCACGGGCCCAATCTGAACCTTCTTGGCACACGTGAACCCGAACACTACGGCAGCGTTACCCTGTCCGACATCAACATGTCGCTGGCGCGCATGGCCGAAACTGGCGGCGTCGACCTGGAAGCCTTCCAGAGCAACCATGAGGGGGCGCTGATCGAGCGCATTCATGCTGCTCGGGAACAAGGCGTTCGCGCCATCATCATCAATCCGGCGGCTTACACACACACCAGTGTGGCCTTGCGCGATGCCATTGCAGCCGTGGCGATTCCGTTCGTCGAGGTGCATCTTTCGAACGTCCATGCGCGGGAACCGTTCCGCCATCACTCGTATTTTTCGGACCTGGCCATCGGCGTCATCTGCGGGCTGGGTCATGAGGGCTATCTGCTGGCCCTCGAATACCTGCTTAACAAGCTTAATATCGAATAGTCCGGCCCGGGCCGGACACTTGTGCCCAACGGGTGCAACTCAGAAGGGAGTCTCCATGGATCTGCGTAAACTCAAGAAACTTATCGACCTCGTTCAGGAATCGGGTATTTCCGAACTGGAAGTGACCGAAGGCGAAGAAAAGGTTCGTATCGCCAAGCACTACGGCGCCGTAGCCGCCGCGCCGCAGCAATACTATGCCGCTGCACCAGCCCCGCTCGCTCCTGCCGGTGCCCCGGCTGCATCTGCAGTCAATCTTGACGATGACGACGAACTGCCGGAAGGCCATGTCGTCAAGTCGCCGATGGTCGGCACTTTCTATCGCTCGCCGTCGCCTGGCGCTGACGCTTTCGTCCAGATCGGCCAGACCGTCAAGCAGGGCGAAACCCTGTGCATCATCGAAGCCATGAAACTGCTCAATGAAATCGAAGCCGACGCCTCCGGCGTGATCAAGGCTATCCTGGTTGAGAATGGTGAGCCGGTTGAATTCGGTGAGCCGCTTTATGTGATTGGCTGATATGGCCATGTTTGAAAAAATCCTGATCGCCAATCGCGGCGAAATCGCCTTGCGTATTCAACGCGCCTGCCGCGAACTTGGCATCAAGACGGTGGTGGTGCACTCCGAGGCCGATCGCCATGCGAAATACGTCAAGCTGGCCGACGAATCGGTCTGTATCGGCCCCGCTTCATCGTCGCTGAGCTACCTTAACGTTCCGGCGATTATTTCGGCTGCGGAAGTGACCGATGCCCAGGCCATTCACCCGGGCTACGGCTTCCTTTCTGAAAACGCCGACTTTGCCGAGCGTGTCGAGACCTCCGGTTTTGTTTTCATCGGCCCGCGTGCCGAAACCATTCGCCTGATGGGCGACAAGGTGTCGGCCAAGAACGCGATGAAAGAAGCCATGGTGCCTTGCGTGCCCGGCTCCGAAGGGGAGCTTCCGGACGATCCGAAGGAGATCATCAAGATCGCCCGTGCCGTCGGTTACCCGGTGATCATCAAGGCCGCCGGTGGCGGTGGCGGTCGCGGCATGCGCGTGGTGCATACCGAGGCGGCACTGATCAATGCCGTGGGGATGACCAAGCAGGAGGCCGGCAGTTTCTTCAACAATCCTGCGGTCTACATGGAAAAATACCTGGAAAACCCGCGTCACGTGGAAATCCAGGTTCTCGCCGACGAATTCAAAAATGCGATTTACCTCGGTGAACGCGACTGTTCGATGCAGCGCCGTCACCAGAAGGTGATCGAAGAGGCGCCGGCACCCCACATCCCGGCCCGTCTGATTGCCCGTATCGGTGAACGCTGCGCCGAAGCCTGCCGCAAGATCGGTTACCGTGGTGCCGGTACCTTCGAGTTCCTCTATGAAAACGGCGAGTTCTATTTCATCGAGATGAACACGCGTGTTCAGGTCGAGCATCCGGTGACCGAAATGATCACCGGTGTCGACATCGTGCAGGAGCAGATTCGCGTTGCCGCCGGCGAGAAGCTGCGCTACAAGCAGAAGGACATCGTCTTTCGCGGGCATTCGATCGAATGCCGCGTCAACGCCGAAGATCCCTTCACGTTCGTGCCTTGTCCCGGCAAGATCGAGTTTTATCACCCACCCGGCGGCCCTGGCATCCGGGTCGATACGCACATCTACCAAGGCTATACCGTTCCATCGCATTACGACTCGATGGTCGCCAAGGTCATCGCCTATGGGGATACCCGCGATCAGGCCATCCGTCGCATGCGCATCGCCTTGTCCGAGATGAGCATTCAGGGCATCAAGACCAATATCCCGCTGCATCAGGAACTGATGCAGGACGCACGTTTCGTCGAAGGCGGCACGAGCATTCACTATCTTGAACAGAAACTCGCCGACAAGGGCGAAGTGAAGCTTTAGTCATGGCCTGGCAAAGTGTCAGTTTCCTGACCGATGCGGCGCATGCCGAGCCGATTTGCGATGCCCTGCTTGAAGCAGGTGCGCTGTCGGCCAGCATTGAAGATGCCGATGCCGGCACGCCGGACGAGCAACCGCTGTTCGGCGAACCGGGATCGGTGCCCAGCTCGGGCTGGACGCATTCGCGCATCGTTGCGCTGCTTGATCCGGACGCCGACATCAATGCACTGCTTGGCGAAGCCTTTGCTGCCATCGGGTTGAGCGAAATACCTGTCTATGCGGTCGAGGCGGTTGCCGAACAGAACTGGGTTCAACTGACCCAGTTACAGTTCGACCCGATCCGCGTTTCGGAGCGCCTGTGGATCGTGCCTTCGTGGCACGAAACGCCCGACCCGTCTGCTGTCAATCTGATTCTCGACCCGGGCATGGCCTTCGGCACCGGTTCGCACCCGACCACCCGGCTTTGCCTGGAGTGGCTGGAACGTAATGTTTCCGACGGCTGTTCCGTCCTTGATTACGGTTGTGGCTCGGGCATTCTCGCCATCGCCGCGGCCCGCCTCGGTGCCGGCCGTGTTGCCGGCGTCGACATTGATCCGCTGGCGGTCGACGCGGCTCGCGCCAACGCCGAACGCAATGGCGTGGTTGCGCTGTTCGCCGATTCGGCAATGCCGGTTGCCGGCGAGTATGATGTTGTCGTGGCCAACATCCTGTCCAATCCGCTTCGTGTTCTGGCGCCTGCCATTTGTGCGCATGTCCGCTCCGGCGGCCGTCTTGCGCTGTCTGGCATCCTGCGGGAGCAGGCGGATGAAATCATCACCATTTACGCCCAATGGCTGCCTATGCAGGTCGCTGATACGCGTGAAGACTGGGTATGTCTGGCTGGAATAAAGCCGTGATGCGGACACGCTGCCCGGTCTGCGTCACGGTTTTCCGTGTGACGACCGAGCAGTTGCGCCTGCGGGCCGGCAAGGTTCGGTGCGGGCATTGTCAGGCGGTCTTCAACGCTTTTGACGAACTGGTCAGCGAGGCCAACGAGTCCCTGATCGAGACACCGGTTGCCGAGGACTTGCTTCTCCAGGACGAACCGGCTTCGCCGAAGTTAGCGGCGGCAGAAGCCGGGGAGGCGGAAGTGGAATTCATGCCAGAGCCAGAGCCAGAGCCAGAGCCAGAGCCAGAGCCAGAGCCAGAGCCAGAGCCAGAGCCAGAGCCAGAGCCAGAGCCAGAGCCAGAGCCAGAGCCGACTGTTGCGGATTGGTCGAACGATTCGCCAATCAAGGCCGACGAAGTGCCTTTGGACGAGTTGTCCATGGGTGAGGCAGATGAGTACACCGGGGGGGCGGTAGATGATGCCGGCGCGGAACGTTTTCCCCAAGTCACTGCCGAGCCTTCGGAGGAGCCTGCTGGCGAGGAGCCGGCCGATCAGGTTGAGCTAATCGAGGTGCAGCAGGATGAGTCGCCCATTGAATCTCCCGAGGAGTCGACCCAGGCGGCACGCCAGGCCGGGCTGGTTGCCGCCCGCGAACTGATCGACTCGGGTTCCTACCGCCGGTGGTCGGCGGGAACGCTGGCAGGCGATGGTTTGGGCGGTTTCGAGAGCGAATCCAGTCAGCCTGCGGTGTGGCCATTCGTGCTTGTCGCCGTTCTGCTCCTGATCGGGTTGCTCGGGCAGTTGTTGCACTACTTCCGCACCGATGTCGTGCTGCGCTTTCCGGATGCGGCCGGCTTGTATGATCTCGTCGCTGTTGACATCCCGCTGCCGCGGAATGCGGCGCTGGTCTCGATCGAGGCTTCCGACCTGCAATCCGACAATGTCCGCGGCCTGTTTGTCTTGCAGGCGACGTTGAAAAACCGGGCCTCTCATGCGCAGGCCTGGCCGGCGCTGGAATTGAGCCTGACCGACACTAACGACGCCGTGGTGTCGCGACGTGTCATGTTTGCCGCCGATTACCTGCCGCCCGGTACAACCGCTGACGCCTTTTCGGCCAATGGCGAGATGCCGATCAAACTCTGGATCGAGGCCAAGGAAAGCGGCGCCTCCGGTTATCGCCTTTACATCTTTTATCCCTGATTTCTCATGACGACACTAATTTGCGGTTCGCTGGCTTTCGACAACATCATGGTCTTTCCGGACCGCTTCAAGAATCACATCCTGCCCGAGCAGATCCACATCCTGAACGTGGCCTTCCTGGTGCCCGAGATGCGTCGCGAGTTCGGCGGCTGCGCTGGCAATATCGCCTATAACCTCATGCTGCTCGGCGGCGATCCGATGATCATGGCTACCGTCGGCGACGATGCCGCGCCTTATCTCGACCGCCTCGACAAGCTCGGCCTGCCGCGTACACATGTCCGTCAGGTTGCCGGCAGCTTCACGGCTCAGGCATTCATCACGACAGACCTCGACGATAACCAGATCACCGCCTTCCACCCGGGCGCCATGAGTTTTTCGCATCTCAACAAGGTGGAGAGGGCCAATGCCAAGCTCGGAATCGTCGCTCCGGATGGCCGTGAAGGCATGATGCAGCACGCCCGTGACTTCGCCGATGCCGGCGTGCCGTTCATCTTCGATCCGGGTCAGGGCCTGCCGATGTTCAACGGCGACGAGCTGCTCGATTTCATCGAACTGGCCGACTACGCCTGTTTCAACGACTACGAAGCGAAACTGTTGTGCGACCGCACCGGCCGCAGCCTCGAGCAACTCGCCGGTAGCCTGAAGGCGCTCATCGTGACGCGCGGTGGCGAGGGTTCCGAAATCTACGCCGATGGCGTGCGCCACGATATTTCCTGTGTCGAAGCCGACGACGTGATCGATCCGACCGGCTGCGGCGACGCCTATCGCTCCGGTCTGCTTTACGGCATCGCCAACGGTTTCGACTGGCTGACGACCGGCCGTCTGGCCGCGGTGATGGGTGCCATCAAGATCGCTCATCGTGGCGGCCAGAATCATCAGCCGAGCCGTGAAGAGATCGTCGAGCGCTTCCACAAAGCTTTCGGCGCACAGCCCTGGTAATCCGACCGGCGTGAAACATCGCTGTCATCTTCGGGCAAAGTGCGTGTAACAACGCTCGTCCAGACTTGTTCTCCACGAATACAAGGAGAACAAAGATGGAAAATATCCATAAGGCGGCTGGTCGCAGCCGTCCCGAAAAAAGGAGCCTGGCTGTCGGCTTCGCCCGCAGCCAGAGCGATATTCTCGACGCGCAGCGTCTGCGCTACCGGGTCTTTGCCGGTGAAATGGGCGCCAACCTGCCGAGCCGTATTCCCGGCGTCGACCACGATATTTACGACCCGTACTGCCAGCATCTCGTCGTCCGCGATACGCAGACCAGCGAAATCGTCGGCACCTATCGCATCCTGACCCCGGAAAATGCCCGTCAGGTCGGTTACTACTCGGAAAACGAGTTCGACCTGACCCGTCTGCAGCATCTCCGCTCGCGTCTGGTCGAGATTGGCCGTTCCTGCGTTCATCCGGAATACCGGACCGGTGCGACGATCACCTTGCTGTGGTCCGGACTCGCCCAATTCATGGTCGAAAACAGCTACGACTACCTGATGGGCTGTGCTTCGATCAGCATGGCCGATGGCGGCCACGCCGCAGCCAGCTTGTATAATCGTCTGGCTGCCGATCACCTCGGGCCGCAGGAGTACCGTGTATTCCCGCGCTGTCCGCTGCCCTTGGCGGCCTTGCAGCAGGATTTGCCGGCCGAAACGCCACCCTTGATCAAGGGCTACCTGCGTGCCGGGGCCTGGATCTGCGGCGAGCCGGCTTGGGATCCCGATTTCAACACCGCCGATTTGCCGATTTTGATGCCGATGGCCAAGGTCTCCGGCCGTTACGCCAAGCACTACCTGGGATAAAAAGACTGAGCCAGACCAATTTAGCGATTCGCGCTTTCCGGATACTTCGTATCGCCCTGCTGGTGATCAGCGGGGCGATTTTTTCGCTGTGCGTCTTCCCGCTGTGCAGCGACCGCAAGCGTCTGGCGCTCAAGGCCAGTTGGGCTGCTGCCTTGCTCGATGCGCTCGGCGTCGAGGTCGAGGCTGACCTGACGCATGCGGTACCGGGCGCCTTGCTGGTCGCCAATCATATTTCGTGGATCGACATTTATGTGATCAACGCTGCGCTTCCAGCTGCCTTCGTCTCGAAGGAGGAGGTCAGGCACTGGCCGCTGATCGGCTGGCTGGCGGCGAAGAACGACACGATTTTCTTGCGCCGCGGCAGCCGGGGCCATGCCAAGGTGATTAACGAGCAGGTAGCCGAGGTTCTCGGCAAGGGCAAGTATGTGGCCGTTTTTCCCGAGGGAACGACTACCGATGGCCGCAGCCTGCTGCACTTTCATGCGGCATTGATTCAACCGGCGCTCAGCGCCGGGCGGCCGGTGTTGCCGGTGGCGATTTCGTACTGGGAACTCGATGGCCAGCGTAGTCTGGCGCCGCGTTACGACGGTGATATTTCGCTGGGGCAATGCACGGCCGCCATCCTCGGCCGAAAACGCCTGATTGCCCGGTTGGTGACCACGCCGGTCCGTGGCATCAATGGCGAAGACCGCAAGCAGGTGGCGGCCGAGGCGCGCGAAGCTATCGCTTTAGCGGCAGGGCTTCCGTTGGCGAGCAATCCACTTGAAACACCTGCCGATCTTCGAGCCGGACAGCAGTCAGGTGGCCTCCCCACAGGCAGCCGGAGTCGAGCGCCAGCAGATTCGGCGTGACTTTCAGACCGAGCGCCGACCAGTGGCCGGTGACCAGCACGGCGTCGGCACTTTTCCTGTTCGGCAGGTCGAACCAGGGGATGTGGCCGGCCGGGGCGTTGGCCAACTTGCCCTTGACCTTGAACTCCATGACGCCATTCAGCGTGCAGAAGCGCATGCGGGTCATGGCGTTGACGATGACGCGCAGGCGCGGCCAGCCGCTCAGGTCATCCGACCAGCCCGCCGGTTCACTGCCCCACAGGTTGAGGATGAATTCGCGGAAATTGGGGCCTTGCAGCGCAGTTTCGACTTCGCGTGCCAGTTCGCGGGCACGGGCGGCCGTCCATTGCGGTAGGAGGCCGGCGTGGACCAGGCAGTATTCGCCTTCGGTATGGCAGAGCGGCTGGTGGCGTAGCCAATCCAGTAACTCGGCGCAATCGGGCGCCTCGAGGATTTCCTGCAACGTGTCGTCCTTGCCGCGAAACTTGGCACCCCCTTCGGCGACCATGAGCAGGTAGAGGTCGTGGTTGCCGAGTACGGTGATCGCCGCCGATCCCAGTGACTTGATGAGGCGCAGCGTTTCCAGCGAATGCGGGCCGCGATTGACGAGATCGCCAACCAGCCACAAGCGGTCGTTGGTCGGGTCGAAGGCGCAGCGCTCGAGTAGCCGCTGCAGCGAGTCATAGCAGCCCTGGATGTCGCCGATGGCGTAAGTGCTCATTGCTACGGTCAACCGGAAAAAATGGCCAAAATTGAAATGCCTGACTACTCGACGGTGACCGATTTGGCCAGGTTGCGCGGCTTATCGACATCCGTGCCCTTGACCAGTGCAACGTGGTAAGACAGCAATTGCAGCGGAATGACGTGGAGGATAGGCGACAGTTCGCCGTAGTGCTCGGGCAGACGCAGGATGTGCACGCCTTCCGACTCGGGAATTTCCGAGTCGGCATCGGCGAAGACGTAGAGTTCACCGCCACGCGCCTGGACTTCCTTGAGATTGGATTTGAGCTTGTCGAGCAGCTGGTCGTTCGGCGCCACCGAAATGACCGGCATGTTGGCATCGACCAGCGCCAGCGGGCCGTGCTTGAGTTCGCCGGCCGGGTAGGCTTCAGCGTGGATGTAGGAAATTTCCTTGAGCTTGAGCGCGCCTTCCATGGCAATCGGGTAGTGGCGACCGCGCCCGAGGAAAAGGGCGTGATGCTTGTCGGCGAAGCGCTGGGCCCAGGCCTTGATCTCGTCTTCGAGCTCAAGCACCTTGTTGACGGCGACCGGCAGGTGGCGCAACTGGTGAATGTAGGTGGCTTCCTGGTCTTCGCTCAGGCGGTCCTTGACCTTGGCGGCGACCAGCGTCAGCAGGAAGAGCGCGGCGAGCTGGGTGGTGAAGGCCTTGGTTGAGGCGACGCCGATTTCCGGGCCGGCGCGGGTGATGAAGCGCAACGCGCATTCGCGGACGATGGCTGATTCCGGCACGTTGCAGATGGCCAGCGTCTTGCTCTGACCGAGCGACTTGGCGTGGCGCAGGGCGGCCAGCGTGTCGGCCGTCTCGCCGGATTGCGAGATGGCGACGATGAGCTGGCGCGGGTTGGGCACCGAGACACGGTAGCGGTATTCGCTGGCGATTTCGACATTGCACGGCACGCCGGCGATGCGCTCCAGCCAGTAGCGGGCGGTAAAGCCGGAATGGCTGCTGGTACCGCAGGCCAGAATGAGGATCGAGTCGACATCGGCCAGCAAGTTGCCGGCTTCGGCGCCGAAAATTCCGGGCTGGATGGTTTTGCTGCCACCAACGATTTCCAGCGTATTGGCCAGCGCTTCGGGCTGCTCGAAGATTTCCTTCTGCATGTAGTGCTGGTAGTTGCCGAGTTCGACGGCAGCGGCCGACAACTGGGAAACATGTACCGGCCGCTCGACCGGCGTGCCGTCGAGGCGGGTGATCCTGACGTTGGTGGCGGTCAACTCGGCAATGTCGCCGTTTTCCAGATAGACCATGTTGCGGGTGACTTGCAACAGGGCCGAGGCGTCGGAGGCGGCGTAGTTGCCGCTCTCCGAAACGCCGAGCAGCAACGGCGAGCCTTCGCGGGCAACGATGACCTTGCCCGGCTGGTTGTGATCGATGACGGCGATGGCGAAAGCGCCGACCAGGCGCTGGCAGGCGATCTGCACGGCCTTGAAGAGATCCGGCTCGGTCTTCAGGGTGGCCTGGACGAGATGGGCAATGCTTTCGGTGTCGGTGTCCGAGGTGAAGACGTAGCCCTGGGCGGTCAGCTCGCTGCGCAGCGACTCGTAGTTTTCGATGATGCCGTTGTGCACGACGGCGATGCTGCCGGAAACGTGCGGGTGGGCGTTGCGTTCGCACGGCACGCCGTGGGTCGCCCAGCGGGTGTGGGCAATGCCGGTGACGGCCTGGGTGCTGGCCGAGGCGGCTTCGAGTTCGGCAACACGGCCGACCGAGCGGACGCGCGCAATGCTGTTGCCGCTGATGACGGCCAGCCCGGCCGAGTCATAACCCCGATATTCGAGCTTCTTCAGACCTTCGACGAGAACCGGAACGATGTTCTTGTCGGCTGCTGCTGCGACGATGCCACACATAGCTGATCCTTAAACCTGGTAGTAATCGCGATACCACGCGATGAAGCGATTGACGCCTTCCTGGACCGGCGTGCCCGGAACGAAACCGACCCAGTCGTTGAGCAGGTCGGTGTTGGCGTAGGTGGCCGGAACGTCGCCATCCTGTAGCGGCAACAGGCGCTTTTCGGCCTTCTGGCCGATGGCGTTTTCGATGGCGCCGATGAAATCGAGCAGCGGCACGGGATTGTTGTTGCCGATGTTGAAGACCCGGTACGGCGCGTTGCTGGTCGCCGGATCGGCCGAAATTGCGTCATATTCGGCGTTGACCGCAGCATTCTTGTCGAGCACGCGGATGACGCCCTCGACGATGTCATCGATGTAGGTGAAATCGCGCTGCATGTTGCCGAAGTTGAAGACATCGATGGGACGGCCTTCGAGAATGGCCTTGGTGAACAGGAACAGCGCCATGTCCGGCCGGCCCCACGGGCCATAAACCGTGAAGAAGCGCAGGCCGGTCGTCGGCAGGCCGTAGAGGTGGCTGTAGGTGTGCGCCATCAGCTCGTTGGCCTTCTTGGTCGCGGCGTACAGGCTGACCGGGTGATCGACGCTGTCGTGCTCGGAAAACGGCATCTTGGTGTTGCCGCCGTAGACGCTCGAGCTGGAGGCATAGACCAGGTGCTGCACCTTGTGGTGGCGGCAGCCTTCGAGGATGTTGGTGAAGCCGACGATATTGCTCTCGATGTAGGCGTGCGGGTTCTGCAGCGAGTAACGAACCCCGGCCTGGGCGGCCAGGTGGATGATCTTGTCGAACTTCTCGTCGGCGAACAGCTTGTCCATCCCGGCACGGTCGGCCACGTCGAGCTTGACGAAGCGGAAATTCGGATGCGATGTCAGGCGCTTGAGGCGACTTTCCTTGAGCGAGACTTCGTAGTAATCGTTCAGGTTGTCGAGGCCGACGACTTCGTCGCCACGTGCCAGGAGACGCAGGGAGGCGGTTGAACCGATGAATCCGGCGGCGCCGGTAACAAGAATTTTCACGGAATTGCCCATAAGAAAAGTTGCCAGATTTTATCGCAGTGCAGCATCGAATTTATGACGCTGGTGCATATTCAGCCGGAAGCGCGCAATCGAAGGCGGCAGACGCGTGCCGGCATTTATAATTGCAGCTTCGAAAGTCGTGATTTTATCCGTCGATGCGCATTCTGATCGTGAAAACTTCCTCGCTCGGCGACGTCATCCATAACCTGCCGGTGGTCAGCGACATCCGGCAGCACTTTCCCGATGCTGCGGTCGACTGGTGTGTGGAAGATAGTTTCGCGGCCATTCCGCGTCTGCATCCCGGGGTCGGCAAGATCATTCCGGTCGCTGTGCGGCGCTGGCGCAAAAATATTTTCAATGCGCTCACCTGGCGGGAGATTGGTGGTTTCCGCCGTGCCTTTCAGGCAGCACCTTACGATGCGGTCATCGATACCCAGGGCTTGCTCAAAAGCGCGTTGATGGCCAGTCAGGCCAACGGACCGACGCTGGGCTACGACGCCCGTTCGGCGCGCGAACCGATGGCGGCGAGGTTTTACGACCGGAAATTCAGCGTATCCCGCGAATTGCACGCCGTCGTCCGCAATCGTCGGCTGGCTGCTGCCGCCCTGGGTTACTCGGCCGATGGCGAGCCCGATTACGGCATCGAAGTAGCACCAGCCGCATTCGCCTGGTTGCCGCATCGGCCCTACGTTGTCTTCCTGACCGCCACCAGTCGCGACGACAAGCTGTGGCCGGAGGCCCACTGGCTGGCACTTGGTCAGCAGCTGAACTCGCTCGGGATCAGTGCCGTTCTCCCCGGCGGTAGCGCGGTCGAGCGCGAACGGGCGAGTCGGCTGGCGGCGGGGATTCCCGGCGCCGTGGCGGCGCCGGCCATGAACATTCCCGATCTGGCGGCATTGCTCGCCGGCGCGCGCGCCGCGGTCGGCGTCGATACCGGCCTGACCCATCTCGCCGTTGCCCTCAAGGTGCCGACCGTTGCCCTTTACACGGCGACCGATCCCGGCTTGACCGGTGTTCTCGGCGTCGGCTTTCACTGCAATCTGGGTGGCAAGAATCAGACGCCTTCGCCGGCTGCCGTGCTCGCCGAATTGCAGCTGGCGCTGGCCTGATGGTGCGTTTTTTATATTCGCTGCTGCTCTATCTGATCACGCCGCTGATCTGGCTGCGCCTGCTCTGGCGCGGTCGCAAGCAGCCGGAATATCTGCGGCATCTCGGCGAGCGTTACGGCTTTTATCGTCAGCCGGTGCCGGCCAAACTGATCTGGGTGCACGCCGTTTCGGTTGGCGAGACCCGCGCTGCGCAGCCGCTGATCGAAGGCTTGCAGGCGCGCTGGCCGGAGCATCGCATCCTGCTCACCGGCATGACGCCAACCGGCCGCGAGGCCGGGCTGCAGGTCTATGGCGACAAGGTCATTCAGGCTTACCTGCCCTACGATTATCCCGGCGCGGTCGACCGTTTTTTCCGCCATTTTGCGCCGGCTTTCGGGGTGCTCATGGAAACGGAAATCTGGCCCAATCTGCTGGCTGTGGGGAAGCGTCGCAAAGTGCCGATTTTTCTCGCCAACGCCCGTCTTTCAGTGCGTTCGGCCCGCGGCTATGGGCGATTTTCGGCGCTGGTCGGGCCGTCGTTTTCGGCGCTGGCCGGTGTCGCGGCACAAACAGCGGGTGATGCCGAACGGATTGCCGAGCTCGGCGCGCCGGTCGTAGAGGTCTGCGGCAACCTGAAATTCGATGTCACGCCACCGGCCGACAAGCTCGTTCTCGGTCGCCAATGGCGGGCGGCGATAGGTCAGCGGCCGGTCTGGCTGGCGGCCAGCACGCGCGAAGGCGAAGAGCCGCTGGTGCTCGAGGCGTGGCGCCGGGTGGCTGTTCCCGAGGCCTTGCTCGTGCTGGTGCCGCGTCATCCGCAGCGTTTCGACGGGGTGGCCGGTTTGCTCGAGCAGCAGGGGCTACGCTGTCTTCGGCGCAGCGCGGCGATGCCGACGGCCGACACGCAGGTCTGGCTCGGCGACAGCATGGGCGAGATGGCGGCGTATTTCACATTGGCCGATCTGGCCTTCATCGGTGGCAGTTTGCTGCCGCTCGGCGGCCAGAACCTCATCGAGGCAGCGGCTTGCGACTGTCCGGTCGTCGTCGGCCCGCACACGTTCAATTTCAAGCAGGCGACCGAGGATGCTATCGCCGCCGGGGCCGCGCTACGCGTCGACAGCCCGGAAATGCTCGGTGCTACGGTCAACCGGATTTTTGGCCAAAAAACGAAATTGGCCGACATGCGGACAGCGGCGGGGATGTTTGCCCGCGCCCATCAGGGCGCGGCTGAGCGGATGCTGACGCTTATAGCGCGCTGGACGGATCCAGCAGCGCGTTGATCTGGGCAACGTCGTCCTCGCCCAGGGAGCCTGTCGAAGCCTTCAGGCGCAGTTGCGCCAGCAGCGTGTCGAGCGTCGCCTTGGCCAGGTCGCGGCGGGTGACATAGACCTGATTCTCGGCGTTGAGCACATCGATATTGATACGCACGCCGACTTCATAGCCGAGCTTGTTCGATTCGAGCGCCGATTGCGACGAAACCAGCGCTGCCTTGAGTGCCCGGACCTGGGCCAGACCGTTGGTCACGCCGAGGTAATACTGGCGGGCGGCCAGCGCGGCGCCACGACGTGCGGCGTCGAGACCCGATTGCGCCGCCGTGCGGTTGGCGGCAGCCTCGCGCTGGCGGGAAACAGTCAGGCCGCCCTGGAAAAGCGGAATATTCAATTGCACGCCGACATTGGTGTAATCGGTATCGGCCAGGCCGTAAGTCGCGGCATAGGACTTCGAATAGCCCTGGTTGGCGACCAGATCAAGCGTCGGATAATGCCCGGCGCGCTGCTTGTCGACTTCACGCGCCGCGATGTCGGCAGCAGCCTGCTGGACCTGTACGGTGATGCTGTCCTTTTCGGCTGCGGCGACCCACTGATTCATGTCGCTCGGCTGCGGCATGGTCAGCTCGGCATCCTTGCGCGTTGTGGCGAGATTGCCCGGCGCCTTGCCGATAATCGCCTGCAAGGCATGTTGTTTGACTTCGAAATCGCTCTCGGCGGCGATCTCCTGAGCTGAAGCGAGATCGAAGCGGGCCTGTGCTTCATGCGAGTCGGTGATGGTCGCCGTGCCGACCTCGAAATTCTTCTTGGCAGACTCGAGTTGCTGGGCGATGGCCGCCTTGTTGGCACGCACGGCCTTGAGGTTTTCGACGGCGTAGATCGTGTCGAAATAGGCCTGCGCCACGCGCAGGATCAGATCCTGGCGAGCCTGGACGAAATTGGCCTCGGCTTGTGCCACCTGCATTTTGGACTGGTCGTAGGAAACCCAGTTCTGCCAGCGAAACAGCGGTTGCGACAACGTCAGCTGGTAGCCGTTGGAATTGAATTGCGGCTTGGAGAGTGTCGGGCCGTTGTGGGCCGAAATCTCGTTCTTGTTCCACACCGTATTGCCCGACAAACTCAGGCTTGGCAGCAGGCCGGCACGCGCCTGCGGTGCCTTTTCGCGGCCGGCATCACGCGTTGCCCGGGCGGCGGCAAAGGTTGGGTCATTGTCCTGCGCGTCGCGATAAACCTGCATCAGGTCTGCGGCGAACAGCGGTGAAGCCAGGAACGGGGAGACGACCATCAGCCAAGCGAGTTTTTTCATGCCTACCTCAATAACGACGCATGTTGGAATCGACTTCACCAGCCCAGGACTCGACGCCGCCCATCAGGTTATAGACGGCAGCGTAGCCCTTGCGCTCGAGAAACATGGCGACCTGCATGCTGCGGCCGCCGTGATGACAGATGACAACGATGTCCTGCCCGGGATCGATTTCGGCGCACCGCATTGGCACCAGATGCATGGGGATGTTCTGCGATCCGGCAATCTGGCAAAGCTCGATTTCCCACGGTTCGCGCACATCGAGCAGAACGGGGCTGGGCCGGCTCTCGTCGGCCAGCCATTCGGCAAGCTGTTGGGCGCGAACCTGTTGCATCAGAAAGAGAAGCTATCCTTGGCAGCGAAGCCGTCGAGTGCGGGAATGACCGTCTCGAACAGGTTGACCGTGTTGTAGATGCCGTCAGCCGTGCAGGTGATCAGTTGGGCTTCCATGACCGGTGCTTCACCGACGACGACGGCCAGACGACCGCCGACGCGCAATTGCTTGAGCAGGGCGTCAGGAACGGCGGGAACGGAGCCGGAAACGACGATGGCGTCGTAAGGTCCGCGCTGGGACCAGCCGTTGGCGCCGTCGCCGAGTTCAATCGTGACGTTGGTGATGCCGGCACGCTCGAGATTCTGTTTGGCAATATCGACCAGGGTCGGGCGGCATTCGACGGTGACCACGTGCTCGGCACGAGCAGCCAGCAGAGCGGCCATGTAGCCGCTGCCGGTACCGATTTCAAGAACCTTGTCGGTCTTCTCGAGGCCCAGTTCCTGCAACATCTTGGCTTCGATTTTCGGGGCCAGCATCATCTGGCCATCGCCGAGCGGGATTTCCATGTCGGCAAAAGCCAGGTTGCGATAGGCCGGCGGGGTAAAGTCTTCGCGTTTGACGACAAAAAGGAGGTCGAGAACCTGCGGATCCAGAACATCCCAGGGACGGATCTGCTGTTCGATCATGTTGAAACGCGCTTGCTCGATGTTCATTGGTGGGTCTCCGCAGACTGAATATTAGCACGAGCTAATATATTGATTCCGACAAATCAAAATTATACCCGACTCTCTTTTTCCGGCTCGCGCAAACCCTGGCGCAGCAGGTCCATGTGTATGCGCAAATAGGTCTGTGGATCGCTCTCGCAACTCTGGCAGCAGTTCATCGAAAAGCGCCAGATCAGCAGCATTAGAACCGGAGCGATCACCACGTCGACGGTGGTTTCGACGTCCATGCTGCGGAATTCGCCGCTCTCCATGCCGCGTCGCAAGGCGCTGGCTATCAGCGCCCGGCCGCGGCTGATGACGTTTTCGTAGTAGTAACTCGCCAGTTCGGGGAAGTTTCTGGCTTCGGCGACCATCAGTTTGGGGATGCCGGCGAATGCGGTCTGGCCAATCTTGGTCCACCAGTTTTCGAGCAGGCGTTCCAGCAATTCGAAACTGCTGCCGCTATGTTTTGCCAGGATGGCTTCGTTTTCGGCAATGACGGGAACGATCCCTTCCTGAATCACGGCCTTGAATAGCGCGTCCTTGTTCTCGTAATAGAGATAGAGCGTGCCTTTGGACACCCCGGCGCGCGCCGCGACATCTTCCAGACGGGTGGCGGCAAAGCCTTTTTCGACGAACAGGGCAAGCGCCGCTGCCAGTAGCTCGGAGGGGCGGGCTTCCTTGCGTCGCTTGCGGAGTGGTGGATTGGCGGGCATGGTAACTTAATGACTTGTGGGTCATTAAGTTACCATCGTGCCAGCTTTCCGGTCAACGGCCTTCCTTGATCAGACGGCCACCCTGGCGCTGGATCGGGCGGGCGTTGTTTTTGTACAGCCGGCTGAAAATGTTGATCTGGTCCTGCGAAGCCTGCACCGGTTGCTTCATGACCAGCCACAGCACGCCTTCCGAGCATGGCGGCGTCGTCAGCGAGCCCATGTAGGTGTAGTAATTGCGCGTTGCCGGAAGCAGGGTGTTGAGATCGATGGCGGTTTCCGGAGGGGCGACCGGCATGTTTTTTTCCAGCGGCAGATTGTTCCACAGCGTCTGGATGAAGGGATGTTCGGTGCCGCGTTCGAGCAGCACGGCGACGACGGCGAGCTGCCCGTCATCGGCCTTGTGCACGAGATGGACAACCATGTCGAAACGCTGGCCATTGACCTTTTCTTCCGACGGGCGATGGAAATGGAACTGGATCAGTTCGTAAGTCTTGCCGGTCAGTGAAATCGAGCTGTCGCCGACCTCGACCTGAACGGTGTGGCCGTTGTCGATGATGCGGAAAGTGGAGGGACGGTAGTTGAATTTGATCGGTTCCAGATCGACCTTGATGCCGTCCCTGATATCGATGGGCGACTGCCGTTCGCCAATGGCGCAAAGCTTGTTGTTCTGGTCAAGTTTGGCCCAGTTTTCAGGGGCGCCGGCGCCATCGTAATCCCAGTGGATTTGGGCGTGCTGCATGGCTGGTTCGCTGTGCGCCAGTTCCAGCATGTAGCCTTCGGAATCGTCGATCTCCCGTTTGGCCGCTTTTTTCGGCTTGGGGGCCGGGCGAGGCTTGCTGTGGACAGCGGCAGTGGCAGCCTTGGGCGCCGCGACCTTGACCGGAGCTGGCTCGGGCGCCGGGGCCGGGGGCGCCACCTTGGTGCTTTCCATGGCTATCTTCAGATTCGGCCTGATCGATGGAACCGTGCTTCCCTTCGGCTTTTCGGCGATCAAGGGCGGTTCGCTGGCTTTCATTGCGGTCGGCTTTTCGGCCTTGGCCATTTCCTTCTTGAGCAGCGCATCATTGGCCGCTTTCAGCTGCCCGGCAGCCTCGTTGGCTTTCTCGGCGATCTCGGCGGCACCTTCTTTCGGCGGTCGGCAAACCTCGCGCAGCACCTTGTCGTCGAGCGTGCCGGTTCGCACGGGGAGGGGGCTGCCCTTGATGTTTTCTTCACGAACGACGTCGGTTTCGTTTCTCTTGAAAATACGCTTGATCGTATTGGCGCTGCGCGTCGCGCAGTCGTAGCGGGTAAACGCTTCAATCACCCGGTAAGGCGCACCGGAACGCCCGTCTATCAGGTCTTTCTCGAGAACGACGCGGCCTTGCGCCTCGACCGTTGTCCCTTCGCGCCTGAGGCTGGTCCGGTTGAGTTCGATACGTTTGCCCGGCTCGGATGAAATGGTTTGCCAGGCGGGCGCGGCCGCAGCACCGAAAGGCAGGGCGATCAGCAGGCTGGCGATCATCAGTAGGCGCATCGTGGTTCCTCGTTTTCTCTTTGAATTCTGGCGCTTGTCGATGATATTTCGGCTGATTTCGAGAATTCTTGAGGACATTTTGTCATTCCTTGCATTTTGCCTGTGTTTCCAGTAACTTGCAGCCTCTCGTTAGGGGTGCCCGACTCGATTCGGGCTGAGAATCACCCTTCGAACCTGACCGGGTCATGCCGTCGTAGGGAAACGAACTTTGTTGCTCCTTGCCCGTCTTACCCCGCTGCATCCACGCAAGGAATAACCATGAACGCCACCGAACAGTTTCTCGCCGCCAACGCTCACGTCGACGAGGCCGCAGTCCAGCCGCTGCCCAATTCCCGCAAGGTTTACATCGAAGGCTCCCGCCCGGACATCCGCGTCCCGATGCGCGAAATCTCGCAGGACGACACGCCAACCGCCTTCGGTGGTGAAAAGAATCCGCCGATCTACGTTTACGATTGCTCCGGCCCGTACTCCGACCCGGCCGTCAAAATCGACATCCGCTCCGGCCTGCCCGCCCTGCGTGCCCAGTGGATTGCCGAACGCGGCGATGTTGAGGAACTCGCCGGCCTGACTTCCGAATTTGGCCGCATCCGCGCCGAAGACAAGGCACTCGACGAACTGCGCTTCCCCGGTCTGCACCGCAAGCCGCTGCGCGCCAAGGCCGGCAAGAACGTCAGCCAGATGCACTACGCCCGCCAGGGCGTCATCACGCCGGAGATGGAATACGTCGCCATCCGCGAAAACAACAACCGTCGCGCCTACATGGAATCGCTACGGTCAACCGGGAAAATGGGCGAAAAAATGGCCGCCCTGCTCGGCCGTCAGCACCCCGGCCAGAACTTCGGCGCCAGCATTCCCGAGGAAATCACCCCCGAATTCGTGCGTAGCGAAATCGCCCGCGGCCGCGCCATCATCCCGAATAACATCAACCACCCGGAAAGCGAGCCGATGATCATCGGCCGCAACTTCCTCACCAAGATCAACGCCAACATCGGCAACTCGGCGCTCGGCTCGTCGATTCAGGAAGAAGTCGAAAAGATGACCTGGTCGATCCGCTGGGGCGGCGACACGGTGATGGACCTGTCCACCGGCAAGAACATCCACGAAACGCGCGAGTGGATTATCCGCAACAGCCCGGTCGCCATCGGCACCGTACCGATCTACCAGGCGCTGGAAAAGGTCAACGGCAAGGCCGAAGACCTGACCTGGGAAATCTTCCGTGACACGCTGATCGAGCAGGCTGAACAGGGCGTCGACTACTTCACCATCCACGCCGGCGTGCTGCTCCGCTACGTGCCGCTGACCGCCAACCGGATGACCGGCATCGTCAGCCGCGGTGGCTCGATCATGGCCAAGTGGTGCCTCGCCCACCACAAGGAAAGCTTCCTCTACACCCACTTCGAGGAAATCTGCGAAATCATGAAGGCCTATGACGTCGCCTTCAGCCTCGGTGACGGCCTGCGTCCCGGCTCGATCTACGACGCCAACGACGAAGCCCAACTCGGCGAACTGAAGACGCTGGGCGAACTGACCCAGATCGCCTGGAAGCACGACGTCCAGGTCATGATCGAAGGCCCCGGCCATGTGCCCATGCACATGATCAAGGAGAACATGGATCTCCAGCTAGAGCATTGTGACGAAGCCCCGTTCTACACCCTCGGCCCGCTGACCACCGACATCGCGCCGGGCTACGACCACATCACCAGCGGCATCGGTGCCGCCATGATCGGCTGGTACGGCACCGCCATGCTCTGCTACGTCACGCCGAAAGAACACCTCGGCCTGCCCGACAAGGACGACGTCAAGGTCGGCATCATCACCTACAAGCTCGCCGCCCACGCCGCCGACCTCGCCAAGGGCCACCCCGGCGCGCAGATTCGCGACAACGCGTTGTCCAAGGCCCGTTTCGAGTTCCGCTGGGACGACCAGTTCAACCTCGGCCTCGACCCGGATAAGGCGCGTGAATTCCACGACGAAACCCTGCCCAAGGAATCCGCCAAGGTTGCCCACTTCTGCTCCATGTGCGGCCCGCACTTCTGCTCGATGAAGATCACGCAGGAAGTGCGCGAGTTTGCAGCGCAGCAAGGGCTGGATGAAGCTGCTGCGCTGGAGAAGGGGATGGAAGTGAAGTCGGTGGAGTTTGTTAAGGCCGGCGCTGAGGTTTATAGCAAGGTCTGACCCGGTCAACTGCGAAAAAGCAGCCAAAAAGGCGACTGATTCAGTCGCCTTTTTGTTTTTTTGGATTGCTGCGGTCAACCGGAAAAATGGCCAAAATTGAAATTTGCCGTGGCGTTCAATCTTTGGCTTGGTACTCACGCAGAATTCGCTTGAGCGTAGTGATTCGACGCGCCAGACCAATGGGAGTCAATGAGTGAGGCCCGCGTTCGATGCGGAATTCAATGGGGGCATCGAAGTGCGCGACCTCTGTCAGCAGAAAGCAAATGCGATTGACGCGATGAAAGCCGGGGATGATCCACTCGCTCGAGCTTTCTCCGCAGTCCACAACGGTCCACACAAAATCTGAGTCATATTTGAACGCGAGCTGCAAATCGTCGCCGTAGGTTTCCAGTCCATGACCGCCCCAAATATCACCGAAGCTTGCCAACGGGTGCCTGAACGGACGGAAGTATTCGTAGAACACGTCCTCGTGAAAGACGGTCGTTTTTTGCATTCAGATATCCCAATTTGGCGATAACTGTTCATCCCATTTATTCACTGATTTGAAACGTGCGATGAGTTCAGAAACGCTTCCCCAAGACTCGCCGGTTATTTCTTCCGCCTCTGCCTGACGTAGTTCATGGAAGGTATGCCAGACGTGGTCGTCTTCGGTGGGGCCGTCGCTGAACTTCCATAGTTCAGCGTAGAGCGGTGGAATGCCAACCTGTTCGGCGATGAAAAACTCGTCGCAATTGAGTTGGGCGCGAAGTTGTTCGAGTTCTATCTCAGTCGCGCGCCCTTCAAGTAGCAAACTACCCCATGACTTGTAGTTGCTGGCATCGCGATAGAGGTAATCGAAAATGCTGAATTCAGTCATGGCTATTTCCCCGAGCGATTGTCCAGAAAGATTTCAGCACGGTGGCGCTGAAGAAAGGCGGCATCGGGAACGAAGCGCTCCGGAATCTCAATTGCGCGGCCTTCCAGTGGCTTTAGAACGGACTGAACGAAGGGTTCGTCGCGCTTACGCAGTTCTTCGGACAGAACGATTTTCCAGTCGTCGCTCAGGGTAATCAGCCCTTTATCGAACGCGCGGTCATGGATGGCTGAAAGGCAAAGTCCATTGCTTGGATTAAGCCGGTTCGCCTTGTCCTTACTCCACGGCACGATATGGCTGGCGATCAACAAGCGCGGTTCGGAGAGGCCGGACATGCAGCAACGGCCACGGTAGCTGGCGAGAACGGCGCGGCGGAAAAAGTTTTGCTTGATGCGTTGTTCGGTAAAGACGCGGCGGGTTTCGCCGGTGAAATCGTCAGGAATCTGGAAGTCGTCGGTTTTTGCTTCTTCCGGACGGTCGACCGTAGGAATTAGGCCAAATTGCTCGCGGAGTCGCTCGCACTCAAGGGCTAAGCCTTCCCAGTCAGCGTGGAAGTCGGCCCAGATTTCACGGTCGAGATTCGATGCGCCATCAAGGCCTTTGCGGCCAGTGCTGGTGATTGCCGGGTCGAGGCTGGCGAAGTTGACGAGCTTCATGGCAACAGCCGATGGCGTGCGGCCGATCAATTCCGCCAGTTGAATGATTTCCGGGTTTTTTGAATGCAATTTGCCGAACGGCAATTGGCAATACAAATGGAAAGCGAGCTTCAGTTGATCTTTAGTCCAGCGGCCAGAACTCATGATGTTTTCAGGCAGTGTCACCGATGCGGTCGCTGCCTGCTCCCTAGGCGTTAATAACGGAAGCATGAGTTTAGCCGTTGCAGCAATCATTGGTACGACAGCGGCATCGGCGAGTAGGCGATAAGCCTGCGTATCCGAAACCGAAATCCTGAACGAATCCGGAAAACCCATCAGTCGCGCACATTCCCGTGGCGTCAGCCGGCGCGGGTTGATGCCCTCACCCTGATATACAAGGATTTCGGAGCCGTCCTTGTAATAGCGGGCGGAGAGGGTGCGGGCGACGCTGTCGGGGTAAACCAGCCCGAAACCGAAGCCGTTGCCGGCGGCTTTGTGTTTGGCGGCGTAGCCTTGCAGGTAGGCCCAGAGCTTGTCGCTCAGGGTGTATTTGCTATCGACCTGTCCCTCGGCGTGGTTGAAGAAGCGGTCGCCGTCCCATGCCAGCTTGGCTTCGCTGCCGTCCGTTTTGTGCAGGATTTCAGCCATGGTGCGGCGGCCCTTGGCGGGTAGCGGCTGGGCGTTCCAGTCGAAGCTTATCTGGTCGGCCTTGCGGAAGCCGACGATCATGATGCGTTCGCGGTGCTGCGGTACGAAGTGGGCGCCGTCGATGATGCGGGTATGGATGTCGTAGCCGAGATCGTCGAGCGACCGCTTGATGACGTCGAAGGTGCGGCCCTTGTCGTGCGACATCAGGTTTTTGACGTTTTCGAGCAGGAAGGCGCGCGGCTGCTTTTTCTCGATGATGCGGCAGACGTCGAAGAACAGCGTGCCTTGCGTTTCGTCGGCAAAGCCGTGGGCGCGGCCGAGGGCGTTCTTTTTGGAGACGCCGGCTATCGAGAAGGGCTGGCAGGGAAAGCCGCCGAGCAGGACGTCGTGATCGGGAATGTCGGCGGCGTCGATCTGGGTGATGTCGCCGTTGATGCTGTGGCCGCTCGGGTAGTTCTCGACATAGGTCTTTTGCGCGTAGCTGTCCCACTCGCTGGTGAACACGCACTGGCCGCCGAGTTCTTCGAAGGCCATTCTTATGCCGCCGATGCCGGCGAACAGGTCGATGAAGGAAAAGGCGGCGTTGTCGGCCAGCGGCAATTCGAGCGGCAGCAGGCGCTGCAGACCGAAAATGTATTTCTGCGGGACTTCTTGTTTGAGTTCCCAGTGGCGCACAGCGCGAGGGGTTACGCCAAGGTGGGTAGCGATTTCGGCTTGCGTGTGCAGGCGTCGGGCGCTGGCCAGATAGCGGGTGGCGAGGTCGGTGTCGGGTCCGGTGTGCAGTACGGTGGTCATGGCTTCCCCTTTTGTTGTTCTGGTATCAAAAGCGGAAATTACGCCGCTTTTTGTCCCTGGCCAAGAGGTTTGTTTTCGTCGTTCGCCGAGCGCCTTTCGCGGGGGCGGTCTGAAAGCGAGGAATCTCGTATCTTGTTTGCTCTGCCATTACCCATCCCCACCCCAGCCCTCCCCTTGAAGGGGAGGGGGCTATTCATGCGATTGTTCTGGCCGGGTGTGTAGCGGTGGTGGCTTTTGAAAATCGCCCAAAATTTCCGGTTGACCGTGGCATCGTTGCCAAAGCGTCGTGACGGGTCCGCTTGTTGTATTTTTTGCGGAATTTTTTATCAAAAGTGAGCGATATTTGTCTGGTTGGTTTCTCGTCAGCGCCAATCTCGTTACACTGGCTTAACGCCACGTCTCCGGCGGCCGGAGCTGGCGATTTCTTTATGCGGCCGCAACACCCAACTTCCTCATCCTGCCGATGTCCCGTTTCGAACGATTGCGCCGATATGCCTTGATCCTGCGGGACCGGGCCGAACGGCGGGTGAGTCAGGCGCAGAATTATGTGCGCGCCAACCAGAATTACTTGCTGGCCCAGGGGCGACTGTGGATCGGTCGCGCGACTTTCTGGCTGGCCGGCATCGCGGTCGGGCTGGCGGCGGTCGGTTTCGCCCTGCTGACCGACGAAGCCGCTCATCTGTTTCGCTCCATGGCGACCGCGTATCCGTGGTTGCCGTTTCTCCTGACGCCGGCAGCCGGGGCGGGGCTGTTGTGGGTGACCCGGAATCATTTTCGCGGAGCCGAGGGGTCGGGGATTCCGCAGGTGATGGCCGAACTCAAGCGGCCGGCCGGCATGGCGTGGCGGCCGCTGGTGTCGCTGCGCATTGCGTTCGGCAAGGTGTTTATCGGCGTCGCGGCGGTAGGCGCGGGATTTTCCTTTGGCCGCGAAGGCCCGACGGTGCAGGTCGGTGCCTGCCTGATGTCGTTCATCGGTCGTCTATTGCCGACGACGCTGCGCATCCAGCAGCACCATCTGCTCGTGGCCGGGGGGGCGGCGGGGATCGCTGCGGCCTTCAACGCGCCGCTGGCGGGGATCGTTTTTGCCATCGAGGAGTTGTCGCGCAGTGTCGAATCGCGCATGTCGGGCGTGGTGATCACGGCTATCGTTCTGGCCGGTGTGGTGGCTCAGGCTTTCCTCGGCAGTCACAATTATTTCGGCTACGTTTCGGTGCTTGGCGAGACCCGCGACCTGCTGCAGACCATTTTGCTGTGCGCCGTGGTCAGTGGCCTGGCCGGCGGTGTTTTTGCCCGCATGCTGGTTCTTGCCGCGGTTGGCTGGACGGGCCGGCTGGCCAGGTTGCGCGCCGCCCGCCCGTATTTTTTCGCGGCCCTCGTCGGCTTGCTGGTCGCCGGTCTGGGCTGGGCCAGCGGCGGCCTGACCTGGGGCAGCGGTTACGAGGAAACGCGCGCCCTGCTCGACAGTTACGAATCGGTGCCCTGGTATTTCGGCCCGGCCAAGTTCATCGCCACCGTGCTCGCCTACCTGACCGGCCTGCCCGGCGGCATCTTCGCGCCGTCGCTGGCCATCGGCGCCGGCATCGGCCGCGATCTGGCTCCCATGCTCAACGGGCAGGCCATCCCGCCGACGGTGATGGTGCTGTGCATGGTCGGTTTTCTGGCGGCTGCGACGCAGGCCCCGATCACCTCCTTCATCATCGTCATGGAAATGGTCAATGGCTATAGTCTGGTCATCGACCTGATGGCGACGGCGCTCATCGCCTCGGCCATTTCCCGCCTGATTTCCCGGCCGCTTTATCTGAGCCTGGCCGAAAACATGATCCGCCAGCAGCAACCGGCGCCTCCGCCACCACCACCGGGGGCGCCGGCGGGCGCCTAGCGCTGTTACCGCTTTTACGTTCATTTACAGCCCGGTAACCCACATTAACAGGGACTCGGGGGAGTATTCGCCCTGTCGCTCGGCCCCTTCGGGCCGGCTAATTTGAAGCAGAGGACGAAGAGATGAAAATTACCCCGAACAGCAATATCAAACGTTTCCTGATCGCTGCCAGCGTGGCTTTGGCCATCCCGCTTTCCGCCGCAGCCTTTGCCGGTCATGGCAGCCATGCCGGCTGCGGGATGGCGGCGCATGGCGGGGCCGGCCACCACATGATGGGTGGCAACATGATGCCGCCCCATCTGCGCGCCCTGAATCTGACCGAGGCGCAGCAGGATAAAGTGTTCGAGATCATGCACGCGCAGGCGCCGGGGATGCGCGACAAGGCCAAGGCCCTGCGCAAGGCCGAAACCGATCTGCGGGCGCTGACCTCGGCGGCGGATTACAGCGAAGCCAAGGCGCGCGGTCTGGCTGAGGGGGCAGCCAAGGCGATGTCGGAAATGACGCTGGCGCGGGCCAAGGCGGATCGTCAGGTATTCGAGGTGCTGACGCCGGAGCAGCGCAAGCAGTTGGCCGAAATGAAACCGATGGAGCGCGGTCCGCGCGGACCGGCGGCTGATGGCGCCAAGCCGGCCGGTCGTTGATTTGGTTATTTGAACCCCGGGGGCCGATGGCCCCCATTTCATTTTTGCCCGTTTTTTCCGGTTGACCGTGAGCATCATCGGCGCCGAGCGGAAAAGCCGAATCTGCGATAATCGGCCATGTCCGAAAAGCCGCTTCCGTCCGTTCCCGTCGCCTGCCGCCCCCATTGCGGCGCCTGTTGCATTGCGCCGTCGATCAGTTCGCTGAACAAACCGGCCGGCGTGCCTTGTCGGCATCTCGATGCTGATTTTCGCTGCCTGATTTTCGGCCGGCCGGAGCGGCCGGATTGCTGCGCTGGCCTGCAAGCGTCGGCCGAGATGTGCGGCTTATCCCGCGAGCATGCGCTCAACTGGCTGGCCGAACTCGAAGTTCTGACACATCCGGGATAGTAGAATGCGGCCTCCCCAACTTGCTAAAAGCGCAGGCTGCACGCCATGGACCCGATTCTTCTCCTCAAAGCCCTCATCCTCGGCATCGTCGAAGGGCTGACCGAATTCCTGCCGATCTCGTCGACCGGTCACCTGATTCTGGCCGGCGATCTATTGAATTTCAACGACGATCGCGGCAAGTTGTTCGAGATCGTCATCCAGTCCGGCGCCATTCTTGCCGTCGTCTGGGAATATCGCGAGCGCCTCCTCGTCGTGGCGCGCGGCGCGTTTACCGACAAGGCGGCGCAGAAATTCCTGCTCAACCTGTTTGTCGCCTTCCTGCCGCTGGCCATCCTCGGGCTGACCTTCGGCAAGGCCATCAAGGCCCATCTGTTCAACCCGATTGCCGTCGCCACCAGCTTCATTCTCGGCGCCTTCGTCATTCTCTGGGCGGAAAAGCGCAAGCACACCATTCGCGTCCAGACGGTCGAGGAAATGACCTTGCTTGACGCCCTGAAAATGGGTTTTGCCCAGGCCGTGGCGCTCATTCCCGGCACTTCGCGTTCCGGCTCGACAATCATCGGTGGCCTGCTCTTCGGCTTGTCGCGCAAGGCGGCGACCGAATTTTCCTTCTTCCTCGCCATCCCGACGCTCGGCGCCGCCACCGTCTATCAGCTCTACAAGGAGCGCGCCCTGCTCAATGCCGACGATATTGGCATGTGGGCCGTCGGCTTCATTTCTGCCTTCATTTCCGCCTTTTTGTGCGTGCGCTGGCTGCTCCGCTTCATTTCCAGCCACGATTTCACGCCCTTCGCGTGGTACCGCATCGTTTTCGGCATTGTCGTCCTGATGACCGCCCACTTCGGCTGGGTGCAATGGACCGCCCACTGATCGTCTACCTGCACGGCTTCTGCTCCTCGCCGGCCTCGTGGAAATCGCAGTTGCTGGCCGAGGAGATGGCCCGGCGCGGCATGGCGGCGCAGTTTGTCTGTCCCCAACTGTCGCCGGTGCCGGATGAGGCGGTGGCCAGTGTCAGCCGCTTGATCGAACAGGCCGGTGGGCCGGTGACCTTGATCGGTAGTTCGCTCGGCGGCCATTACGCCAACCATCTGGCAGAAAAGCACGGCTTGAACGCGGTGTTGATCAACCCTGCTACGGTCGACCGGATAAATCTGGCCAATTTCATCGGCGATCACGTCAATTTTCACACCGGCGAAGGCTTTACTTTCACCGAGGCCCACGCCGCACAGTTGAAAGCCCAGGTCCGTCAGCCGACGCCGGAACGCTATTGGTTGCTCATCGAAACCGGCGACGAGGTCCTGGATTACCGGCAGGCCGTGGATTTCTACGCCGGCTGCCGGCAAACGGTGTTGCCGGGCGGCGACCACGGGTTCACGCAATTTCCCGGCTTCGTGTCGCAAATCATTGAATACGCTGGGCTATAATCCGCCGATGAATGTATTGTTTGAAGAAGATGGCGGCTTCAAGGCCGGCAGCATCATGGCCGACAACGACAGTTCGTTGCAGGTCGAAATGCCGAGCGGCAAGCGCAGCAAGATCAAGGCCGCAACGGTGTTGCTGCGTTTCGAGAAACCGTCGGCGGCGGCCTTGCTCGATCAGGCCACGCCGCTGGCCGAAGAAATCGAAGCAGAATTCCTCTGGGAGTGCGTGAACGATGGCGAATTTTCGTTTCTGGATTTTGCCCGTGATTACTACGGACACGAGCCCAGCCCGCTCGAAGCGACGGCGGTGCTGCTTGCCGTGCACGCCGCGCCCGTCTATTTCCACCGCAAAGGCAAGGGCCGCTTCCGCAAGGCACCAGCCGACATTCTCGCAGCTGCTCTGGCCAGTCTTGAAAAAAAGCGTCAGCAAGCGCTCACGATGGAAGGCTGGATCGCCGAGCTGAAGGAATTCCGCCTGCCGCCGGAAATCGGCGCGCTGACCGATGCCCTGCTCTACGCGCCGGATCGCAACAAACCGGAAACCAAGGCCTTCGAGACGGCCTGCGGCGAAACCGGCCTGACGGCGGCGCAAATGCTCTTCAAGTGCGGCGCCATCAAGTCGCCCTACTTCCTGCATTACCGCCGTTTCCTGCACGAACAATTCCCCAAGGGTGTCGCCTTTCCGCCCCTTGAAGCGCCGAAACTGCCGCGCGACCTGCCGCGTGCCGACGTCCGCGCCTTCTCGATCGACGACGCCAACACCACGGAAATCGACGACGCGCTGTCGGTCGTCAAATTGCCCGGCATCGGCTCGCGCATCGGTATCCACATCGCCGCGCCGGGCCTGGCTATCGAGCACGGCTCGCCGCTCGACGGCATCGCCCGCGCCCGTTTATCGACGGTTTACATGCCCGGCAACAAGATCACCATGCTGCCCGATGCCGTGGTCCAGAACTACACGCTGGCCGGCGGCGTCGATTGCCCGGCGGTGTCGCTCTACCTGACGGTCAATGAATCGCTGGAAATTCTCAGCCACGAATCGCGGCTGGAAATGGTGCACATCGCCGCCAACCTGCGCCACCACGAAATCGAGCCGTGGTTCAACGCCGAAACGATCAATGGCCCGCTGCCCGACCAGCCGTTCAAGGACGAACTGGTCCTCCTCTGGCACTTCGCCAACGCCTGCGAAGGCCGGCGCGGCAAGCCATCGGCGATGCAGGGCATCAACGATTACAACTTTGAAATCGGCGGCGATCTGGCCGATCCGGACAACTGCACCGTCGAAATTTCCGAACGCAAGCGCGGCAGCCCGCTCGACAAACTGGTCGCCGAACTCATGATCGTCGCCAACTCGACGTGGGGCGGTCTGCTTGCCGAGAAGAACGTCGCCTGCCTGTACCGCGCCCAGACTCAGGGCAAGGTCCGCATGACGACCTCGCCGCTGCCGCACGAAGGCCTCGGCGTACCGCAATACGCCTGGATGACCTCGCCGCTGCGCCGCTATTGCGATCTGGTCAATCAATGGCAGCTGATTGCCTGCCTGAAGGGTGAAACGCCAGCCTTCGCCCAGAAATCGGCCGAATTGTTCGGCGCCATGCGCGATTTCGAGCAAACCTACGCCGCCTATGCCGATTTTCAGCGCCAGATGGAGCGTTACTGGTGCCTGCGCTGGATCGGGCAGCATGGTTTGAGCGAAGTCGAGGCAACTGTGCGTCGCGAGCAGAGCGTCAAACTCGACCATTTGCCTTTGTTGCTGCGCGTGCCGTCCCTGCCGGCCGATCTGGCGGCCGGTCAGCGCGTGCGTCTGGTGGTCGAGAATCTCGATTTGCTGGCACCGGAAGTCAGTTGCCGTTTCCTCGGTCTGCTCGGGGAGGATAATCCGGCCGAGGCCGCGGAGGCAGAAGAGCAGTGAAAAAGAAGCGTGCCCTGCGCGCTTCCCGGGCGGCAAAGCAGGATCGCCGTCTGTGGATTGCCATCGGCATTTCCGTTCTTTTTCATGCCGTGTTGCTGGCCCTCAATTTCAAATTTCCGGAGGCATCGAAGGCCTTCCGCGAAAAGGCCATGGACATCATCCTGGTCAATGCCAAATCGTCGCGCAAGCCGACCGACGCAAAGGCGCTGGCCCAGGCCAATCTCGATGGCGGCGGCAATACCGACGAAGAGCGTCGGGCCAAGACGCCGTTGCCGCCAACGACGCAGCAACATGACGGCGACGCCGTACAGCAGATGCAGCGCCGCGTGCAGGAGTTGGAAACCGCCCAGCAACGGCTGCTTACCCAGGCGAGAAGCCTGCGCCGGGTCGCCACGGCAACGGCGAGCAGCGAGCAACCGTCGCCGACCGTGCCGGTGCTTAGCGGACTCGACCTTGCCGAATCGGCCCGGGCGATGGCGCGCCTCGAGGGTGAAATCGCCAAGACGACCGAGGAATACAGCAAGCGGCCGCGCAAGAAATTCGTTGGCGCGCGGACGGAGGAATACGCGCTGGCCGCCTACCTCGACGCCTGGAAGCAGAAAATTGAGCGCATCGGAACGCTGAATTACCCGCCCGAAGCCCGCGGCAAGCTCTACGGCGCGGTGGTCATCTTTGTCGAATTGCGCGCCGAGGATGGCAGCTTGTACAACGCCGAGATTTCGCGCTCGTCCGGGCACAAGATTCTCGACCAGGCGGCGCTGCGCATCCTCAAAATGTCGGCTCCCTTCGGCCCCATTCCACAGCGGGCGCTGGGTCGGGCGACGGTGCTTTCCTTTGCCCGGACCTGGTATTTCACCCAGGGCGATGCCCTCAATACGGCCAACAAATGAGCGATCTGTACTGCGTCTTTGGCAACCCGATTGCCCATTCGAAATCGCCCGCCATTCATGCGGCGTTCGCCGCGCTGAGCGGACAGGATTTGATCTATGAAGCCCGCCTTGCTGCGGTCGACGGCTTTCAACAGGCAATTCTCGAATTCATCGCCGCCGGCGGCAAGGGGGCGAATGTCACCGTGCCTTTCAAGGAAGAAGCCTTTCGTCTGGCGACGCGCCTGTCGGAAAGCGCAGCGCGGGCCGGGGCGGTCAATACGTTGGTATTCAGCGGTCGCGAAATCTTCGGCGACAACACCGATGGCGCCGGGCTGGTGCGCGACATTACCGGCAACATCGGCTTTTCGCTGGCCGGCAAACGTATTTTGCTGCTCGGTGCCGGCGGCGCTTCACGCGGGGTGATCGCGCCGCTGCTGGCGGAAAAGCCAGCCTCGCTGTTCATCGCCAATCGCAGCGCCGACAAGGCTGTTGCGCTGGCCGCGTCGTTTGCCGATATTGCTACGGTCGACGCCGGAAATTTCGCAAAAACCACAGGTAATAGCTTCGATCTGGTCATCAACGCCACATCCGCCAGCCTTTCCGGCGAAAGCCTGCCTTTGCCGCCGGGCATCTTTGCGCCAGGTTCTCTGGCTTACGACATGATGTACGGCAAAGGTGAGACGCCCTTTCTGGCGCTGGCCCGCGAACAGGGGGCGGCGCAGCGGGCCGACGGCCTGGGCATGTTGGTCGAACAGGCCGCCGAAGCCTTTTTCGTCTGGCGCGGCGTGCGCCCGGGTACCGTGCCAGTGCTGGCCGAAATGCGCGCCAAGCTGGCACCATGAGGCTCCTCAGGCGCTGCCTGAAATGGGCTGCGCTGGGTGTGCTCGGGGTCTGCCTGGTCTGGCAGTTGTGGCTGCTCGGCTGGGTCCTGTTCTGGGGCTGGGTCAATCCCGGCGAAACCCGGTTCATGGAGATCCGCCTCGGCGAACTGCGCCAGAAGCAGCCCGATGCCCGGCTCAAAAAGCAGTGGGTGCCCTACGAGCGGATTTCCATCCATCTCAAGCGCGCCATCATCTCGGCCGAAGACGCCAAGTTCGTCGATCATGAAGGCTTCGACTGGGAAGGCATACAAAAAGCCCTGGAAAAGAACCAGAAGAAGCGGCGTTTCGCCGCCGGTGGTTCGACCATCAGCCAGCAACTGGCCAAGAATCTCTTTCTGACGCCGACCAAGTCGTATGTCCGCAAGGCCGAAGAGGCGATCATCACCTTGATGCTGGAAAACCTGTGGAGCAAGCGGCGGATACTCGAGGTTTACCTCAACGTGATCGAGTGGGGCAACGGCGTGTTTGGCGCCGAAGCGGCGGCCCGCCACTATTACAACGCCAGCGCAGCCCAGCTTGGGCCGGAGCAGGCGGCGCGGCTGGCCGGCATGGTGCCGAATCCGCGCTTTTACGACCGAAATCGCAATGCGCCGGGTTTGGGGCGCAAGACGGCGATCATTCTGGCCCGCATGCCGGGCGCCGAAGTGCCTTGAGTTATTGCCGGCCTACGGGTTTTCGCCGTGCTTTTGTCGGCGCCCGGGGCAGCTCGCGGTGCTAAAATGCCCCACCTTTTGCGGCGCCGCACCATGAGCGAAGAAGCCCAGCTGACCGATACCGAAGACTTGCAGGAGCGCCTCGCCGAGGTGCAGACCCTGCTCGCCCGGCACAAGCTGGTCGAGGAGCTGGTGCACCGGCAGGAAGGGCCGCGCCACGATTTGGTCGAGGACATGGTGCACAAGCAGCACCTGCATGCCTTGCAGGCCCGCCTTGAGCCGATGCACCCGGCCGACATCGCCTATATCCTTGAAGCATTGCCGCAGGACGAGCGCCTGATCGTCTGGGGGCTGGTCAATCCCGAGCTTGAAGGCGAAATCCTGCTCGAAGTGTCGGATGCCGTTCGGGAAACCCTGATCGATTCGATGGAGCGGACCGAGCTGGTCGCCGCCGCCGAAACGCTCGATGCCGATGAGCTGGCCGACCTGGCGCCCGACTTGCCGCAAGGCGTTATCGACGACGTTTTCCGCGGCTTGCCGATCGAAGAGCGGGAGCAGTTGCGCGCCGCGATGTCCTATCCCGATGAGTCGGTCGGTTCGATCATGGACTTCGACATGGTTACCGTGCGCGAGGATGTCACGCTCGAAGTGGTGCTGCGCTATCTGCGCCGCTTCGACGAGCTTCCCGACCATACCGACCAGCTTTTCGTCGTTGATCGCAATGAGCATCTCAAGGGCGTGCTGCCGCTCAACATTCTGCTTATCAACGAAGTCGACGTCGAAGTCGGTACGCTGATGCAGACCGATTTCGTCGAGTTCGAACCCGATGACTTTGCCGAAGAGGCGGCCAAGGCCTTCGAGCGCTACGACCTCGTTTCGGCCCCGGTGCTCGATCCGGATGGCAGGCTGGTCGGCCGCGTGACGGTTAACGAGGTGGTCGACTACATCCGCGAAGAAGCCGAGCACGAACAACTGGCGCAGGCCGGTCTGCGTGAGGAAGAAGACATTTTCGCCTCGGTCTGGGACTCGGTGAAAAACCGCTGGGCCTGGCTGGCGGTCAACCTGGTGACGGCCTTTGTCGCGTCACGGGTGATTGGCGCCTTCGAGGATTCCATCGAAAAACTCGTGGCGCTGGCCGCCCTGATGCCGATTGTCGCCGGCATCGGCGGCAATTCCGGCAACCAGACGATCACCATGATCGTCCGCGCCATCGCCATGGGTCAGGTCCAGCCCGATGCCATGCGCCGCCTGCTGCGCAAGGAACTCGGCGTGGCGACCTTCAACGGTCTGATCTGGGGCAGCCTGCTCGGCATCGCCGCCTGGTGGCTGTACGGCAGTGCCAAGCTCGGGCTGGTGATGACGGCGGCGATGACGCTCAACCTGCTGCTGGCGGCGTCGGCTGGCGTCGGTATTCCGCTGCTGCGCCAGAAGTTCGGCGCCGATCCGGCGGTCGGCGGTTCGGTGATGATTACCGCGCTGACCGACTCCGGCGGTTTTTTCATCTTTCTCGGATTGGCGACGCTCTTCCTCATGTGAGGTGGGCCGGGCGATATTTTTGATTTTGGCCGTTTTTTACGGTCGACCGTAGCAAGCCCGGCCGACCGTGCGATTTACGGGGCTTCCGGCGTCACCAGCTTCAACCCGACGATGCCGGCGACGATCAGGCCGATGCAGACGAAACGCAGCACTTCGCGCGACTCGCCGAACAGGTAAACCCCGAGAATCGCCGTGCCGACCGCGCCGATACCTGTCCACACGGCGTAGGCCGTGCCCAGCGGCAGCACCTTGAGCGACCAGCCGAGCAGGACGACGCTGGCAACCATTGCCACCAGCGTCGCTGCCGATGGCCCGAGGCGGCTGAAACCCTCGGTATATTTCAGCCCGACCGCCCAGCCGACCTCGCAGAGGCCGGCGATAAAGAGAATCAGCCAGGCGGATCCCGTGCTCACGCTGTCACTTCTGCGTGGCGAACCAGGCGTCGGCGGCGGCGATGGTTGCCGCGATGTCGGCGTCGGTATGGGCGGCCGAGACGAAGCCGGCCTCGAAGGCCGAGGGCGCGAAGTAATGGCCGGCGTCGAGCATGGCGTGGAAGAAGCGGTTGAAGGCTTCCTTGTCGCAGGCCAGCACTTCGTCGTAGGTGCCCGGGCATTGCTCGGCGAAGTAGAGGCCGAACATGCCGCCGATGTTCTGGGCGGAGAACGCCACACCGTGCTTTTTCGCGGCGGCGACCAGGCCGTCGCACAAGGCCTTGGTCTTGGCGGTCAGGGCTTCGTAAAAGCCGGGCGCCTGAATGAGCTTCAACGTGGCCAGACCGGCGGCCGTGGCGATCGGGTTGCCGGACAGTGTGCCGGCCTGATAAACCGGGCCGAGCGGGGCGATCTGTTCCATGATGTCGCGCCTGCCGCCGAAGGCGCCGAGCGGCATGCCGCCGCCGACCACCTTGCCGAAGGTGCTCAGGTCGGGGGTGATGCCGAACAGGCCCTGGGCGCTTTTCAGGCCGACGCGGAAACCGGTCATCACCTCGTCGAAAATCAGTACCGAGCCGTTCTTCGTGCACAGTTCGCGCATGGCGTTGAGGAAGGCCTGGGTCGGGGCGATCAGGTTCATGTTGCCAACGACCGGCTCGACGATGACGGCGGCGATCTTGTCGCCATGCTTGGCGAAGGCTTCGGCCAGCTCCTGCGGATCGTTGTAGGTGAGGACCATGGTGTTTTCGGCCACACCGGCCGGAACGCCGCTTGACGACGGGTTGCCGAAGGTCAGCAAGCCCGAGCCGGCTTTGACCAGCAGGCCGTCGGAATGGCCGTGGTAGCAACCCTCGAACTTGATCAGGATGTCGCGCCCGGTGTAGCCGCGGGCCAGGCGGATGGCGCTCATCGTCGCCTCGGTGCCCGAGGAAACTAGGCGGACCATGTCCATCGACGGCACCAGTTCGCAGAGCAGGTCGGCGATGTCGACTTCCTTCTCGGTCGGCGCGCCGAAGGACAGGCCATCGACGACGGCGGCCTGCACCGCAGCGATGACGTCGGGGTGGGCGTGGCCGAGGATCATCGGGCCCCACGAGCCGACGTAGTCGGTGTACCACTTGCCGTCCGCATCTTGCACCTTGGCGCCGATGCCCTTCTGGAAGAAGCAGGGTGTGCCGCCGACCGAGCGGAAGGCGCGGACGGGCGAGTTGACGCCGCCCGGGATGTGGCGTTGGGCGCGTTCGAATAGTTGCTGGTTGCGTGAGGTCATGACTGGGCTTCCTCGAAAAGACGTTGATAGGCAGCAGCGCGCGCCGCGATGTCGGGGGCGCTGAACAGATCGGTGATGACGGCGAGCAGATCGGCGCCGGCAGCAATGAGCGGCGGGGCGTTGGCCAGTGTGATGCCGCCGATGGCGCAGCTTGCTACGGTCAACCGGGTTTTTGCGGCAAAAAACAAATCGCTTCCGGCGAGCGGCGCATGCGGTTTGGTCGGTGAAGGGTAGACGGCGCCGAAGGCCACGTAATCGACGCCGGCCGCCGCGGCTGCTTGGGCGGCAGCGAAGTCGGCGTAGCAGGAGGCGCCGAGGATGCGGTTCGGTCCGAGCAGGGCGCGGGCCGCCATGAGATTGCCGTCATCCTTGCCCAGATGCACGCCATCAGCCTCGACCAGAAAGGCCAGGGCAATGTCGTCGTTGATCAGCAATCTTGCGCCATGACGGCGGGTCAGTTCGCGCAGCGCCCGGGCACGGGCGACGCGTTCAGGCATCGCGCTGGTTTTGTCGCGGTGTTGAACGATGCGGCAACCGCCGACCAGCGCGGCCTCAACTTCGCTGAGCAGCCGGGCGCCATCGGCGTGTTCCGGGGTGATGGCGTAAAGGCCGCGCAATTCAGGCTTTATCTGATTTGCCATCGTCCTTTTCTTCCTTGGTTTTGGCGGCTTCGTCATCTTCGCCACGCGCCCAGAAAAAGCGGTCCGGGATGAATTGGCCCATGCCGGCGCGGAATCCGGCAGCCAGGGCCTGCCATGTGTACTCCTGGGCGTCGCGCACGGCCTCTTCAATGTCGGCTCCGCCGGCAATGCAGCCGGCAATGGCCGAGGCCAACGTGCAGCCGGAGCCGTGGTAACTGCCCGGCAGCCGTTCCCACTGGTCGCGCCGGATGACGCCTTCAGTCCCGTACAAAGTGTTAACCACTTGCGGGGTATTTTCATGTGTGCCGGTTATCAGCACGTACTGCGCGCCCATGTCGATCAGGCGCTGGGCGCACACGTCAATCGACGGCTCGCCTTCGTCCTCGTCGCTCTCGGCCAGCCGCCGCGCTTCAGGCGCATTCGGGGTGAGCAGCGTGGTTTGCGGCAGCAGCATTTCGCGAATCGCCGAAATGACATCCTCGCCCGACAGTTCGTCACCTCGCCCCGAAGCCAGCACCGGGTCGAAGATCACCGGGATCTCCGGGTAGTCCGAAATGATTTCGGCCACCGCAATGACGTTCTCGACGCTGCCCAGCATGCCGATCTTGAAAGCCGCCACCGGCATGTCCTCGAGCACCGTTCGCGCTTGCTGTTCGAGCATCTCGGCGCTGACCGCCTGCACGCTTTGCACCCCCACGGTGTCCTGGACGGTCAACGCCGTCAGGGCGCTGAGCGGGTGGCAGCCAAGACTGACCAGCGTGAGGATGTCTGCCTGCATGCCGGCGCCCGATGACGGGTCGCTGGCAGAAAAGACCAGGACCATCGGCGGGCAGGGCGGGGTGGGGACAGTGGAATTCATCGATATTCGCGCCCTTGGCGGGGGCGAAGGGAATTGGGTAAGATGGCCGCGATTTTATCCGAATCTCGAGGCCGCCGAAGGGCTCATCAGAAAGCTGTGACACTGTGATGGGCATTGCCTTTCGGCAATACTTCCGTAGTATGATGCGCTGATAACGCCTCCGTCAGAGGCACAGGGGACAGGGAAAGTGGCTGATTTATCCAGACTGCGCGGCGTCAGGGTCATGGTCATCGACGACAGCAACACGATACGGCGCAGCGCCGAGATATTTCTCGTTCAGGCGGGTTGCCAGGTTGTCCTTGCCGAAGACGGTTTCGATGCGCTGGCCAAGATTGCCGATCACCAACCGAGCGTGATTTTCTGCGACATCATGATGCCGCGCCTTGATGGCTATCAAACCTGTTCGCTGATCAAGAAAAACCCAAAATTCAAGGCCACGCCTGTCATCATGCTTTCCTCCAAGGATGGCCTGTTTGACCGGGCGCGCGGCCGTATGGTCGGTTCCGATCAGTATCTGACCAAACCCTTTACAAAAGACAGCCTGCTGCAAACGGTCGCCACCTTTGCCTTGCCGGCCGAGACAGAATCCAACACGTAGCTCAGGGAGAGCGCATGCCTGTTAAAAATATCCTGGTTGTCGACGATTCGCCCACTGAACGATTTTTTACCGTCGATGTGCTGACCAAGGCCGGCTATCAGGTGAGCACGGCTGAAACCGGCGAGGAGGGAATCGCCAAGGCCAAGGCTACCAAGCCCGATCTGATCCTCATGGACGTCGTGATGCCCGGCCTGAACGGCTATCAGGCCACGCGCACCCTGACTCGCGATGAAGAAACAAAAAATATCCCGATCATCGTCTGCACCACCAAGGGGCAGGAAACCGACAAGATCTGGGGCTTGCGTCAGGGCGCTGTTGACTACCTCGTCAAGCCGCTGATTCCGGAAGAATTGCTGCAACGCATCGCCGCTCTGCCGTAATCCAGATGGCCCGGAAAACCAGCCTTCGTGATTTTCAGGAATATCTGGCAACGCGTCTGAGCAATGCCGCCAAGGGCAAGGGTTCGTCTTCCTGGCTCGGTGTCGAAGCCGGCGGCGAAGCTTGGCTGGTCGATCTCTCGGATGGTGGCGAGATAGTCCAGGCATCGCAGTTGGCGGCGGTGCCAATGACCCGTCCATGGTTCGCCGGCATCGCCAATATTCGTGGCAATCTGCATGCAGTCAGCGATTTTTCGCTCTTTCGCGGCGGCCCGCCCATTGTCCAGAATGCCAACGCACGCCTGCTGCTCATTGGCGCTCGTCATGGCGTCAACGCCGCGTTGCTTGTATCGCGCATGCTCGGGCTGAAAAATCCCGAAGATTTCACCGCAGAACCGGCCGATGCTTCGATGCCGGCCTGGGGAAGGCAGCGTTTTGCCGATACGCAGGGGAAAATCTGGCACAAGCTTTCGGTGCGCGAACTGCTCGCCGATCAGGATTTCATGAATATCGGGGTTTGACAGAGGGCTTTCGCCCCGGCCCCAAGTGGAGGATTTCCATGGCTTTCAGCTTCAAGCTTCCGAGTATCGGCCAAGGTGGCTCATCGGCCGAGATGACTGTTTCGACAGGAATGTCAGTGAGTAAAACCCCGTTGCCCGGGTTCCTTGCCGGGCAGCCTGTCGTGCAGCAGATGAAGATATTGGGCGGCATTTTCGTTGCCCTGCTCTTGCTGATCGCCGGCATCGTTTTTCACGACAGTCGCGAATCGACCCATAACACGGCTTACATTGCCGCCTCGGGTGAAATGCGCATGCTTTCACAGCGATTGGCCAAGGCTTCGTCGCTCGCCCTGCAGGGCAACGTGGTGGCTTTCGGACAATTGAAGGAATCCCGCGAAACCTTCGGCAGGTTGTTTGACCGGCTTTCGAGCGGGGGTGAAATTGGCGGCGTCAGCGTTCCGGCTTCGCCTGACAGCGTTCGTCCGCAGCTTGAAGCGCTGGGGCTGCGCTGGGAAACGACCGACAAGGACGCTGATACCGTGATCGCCCAGGAAGCGAACCTCGTTGCGCTGGGCAAGAATGTGGCGACCATCGACAACAAGAATTCGGCAATGCTTGAGCTGACGGAGCAACTGGCCACCCTGAAGTTGCAAGCCGGCGCGTCATCTCGGGAGATCGCTTCGTCCAGCCAGCTGGTCATGCTGACCCAGCGGATTGCCAAGAATGCTTCGGCGCTACTCGTCGGTGACGAAATCAGTCCCGAGGTGGCCTTCCTTCTCGGCAAGGATACCAACGCCTTCCGCGATATTCTGGGGGCGCTGAGCAAGGGAGGCAACGACGCCGACAGCCGTGCCAAGCTCGATAGCCTGGAGGCGGCATTCAAGGAGTATCAGGGCGCGGTTTCCAGTATTCTCGGCAACATGCAGCCGCTGGTCCTCTCCAAACAGGCCGGTTCGCGGATTTTCCGCGAGAGCGAGGATCTGCTGAAGGCCACCGATGATCTGGCCCAGGGTTATCAGCAGGGACTGACCGAGCGCGGCATCTATGTCGTCTTGCTGATTTCGCTGACCTTGCTGGCGCTGGCCACGCTTGCCCTGTTGGCCAAGATTTATCTCGACGATACGGGGCGCCGTGCCGCCGATGCGGAAGAGCAGCGCCATGCTTCGGAGCAGACCAACCGCGAAAACCAGGACGCCATTCTGCGTCTGATGAACGAACTGGGCGACCTGGCCGACGGCGACCTGACCGTGACCGCGACCGTCAGCGAAAACATCACGGGGGCCATTGCCGACTCGATCAACTACACCATTGAAGAACTGCGTGTGCTGGTCGGTCGTATCAACGATGCGGCGAACCGGGTGACGGCAGCGACCGAAATCGCCCGCCAGACTTCCGCCGAACTGCTCGATGCGGCCGAACGTCAATCGTCTGAAATTCAGGAGGCCGGTCAGTCTGCGCTGAAAATGGCGCGTTCGATGTCCGAGGTTTCCGATAACGCATCGGAGTCTGCCCAGGTTGCCCGGCAGTCGCTGCAGGCTGCCGAAAAAGGTACGCTGGCCGTGCAGGATTCGATCAAGGGTATGAACGAAATTCGCAACCAGATTCAGGAAACCTCCAAGCGCATCAAGCGTCTGGGCGAAAGCTCGCAGGAAATTGGTGAAATCGTGGAACTGATTTCCGACATTACCGAACAGACCAACGTGCTGGCGCTGAACGCCGCCATCCAGGCCGCTTCGGCCGGTGATGCGGGGCGCGGCTTTACCGTGGTTGCCGAGGAAGTGCAGCGCCTGGCCGAACGTTCCGGTGAGGCGACGAAGCAGATTGCGGCGATTGTGAAGACCATTCAGACCGACACCCAGGATGCGGTATCCGCCATGGAACAATCGACCCGCGGTGTGGTCGAGGGGGCCAAGCTGTCCGATGCGGCCGGTCAGGCACTTTCGGAGATTGGCGATGTGTCCCGCAATCTGGCCGACCTGATTCAGAGCATTTCAACGTCAACCCAGGATCAGGCGGATTCGGCCACCCAGGTGGCGCGCCTGATGCAGGACATCCTGCATGTAACGGAACAGACGACGGCCGGTACGCAGCGCACGGCGCAGGCGGTCGATGAACTGACCTCGCTGGCTTCCGAACTCAAGGGATCGGTCGCCGGCTTCAAGGTTGACTGACGACGAACGCGAGAGACTATGAACGCGGCAACGGAATTTGATTTGGGCCCGCTGACGTGGGTCAAGGGCGAAATTGATCTGGCCTTGCAGCGCGCCGAGCAGGCGCTCGACGAGTATGTCGCCAGCGCCGACCGGACGCAGCTCAAGTTCTGCCGAACGCATGTTCACCAGGTGCATGGCGCGCTGGCCATGGTTGGTCTGGAGGGGGTCACCCTGCTGACCGATGCGACCGAGTCCTTGCTGGCCGGAATGGAGGAGGATCGGTTGCCGTCCGGCGACGCCGCCGTCACGGTTCTGCGCCAGACCCTGAGCGCCCTGCGTCAGTATCTCGACGATCTCATGGCTGGCGAACCCAACCACCCGCTCGTCCTGCTGCCGGTCTATCAGGCACTGGAGGCGGCGCGTGGTCTGACGGGCGCGCATCCTTGTGACCTGTTTTACCCCGACCTTTCGCGTCGCCCGCCGAAACGCGACGGTGATGTTCCCGTGCTTGATGCCGAGCAACTGTTGCGCACGCTCAAGGTAAAACGGATGCAGTTCCAGAAAGGCCTGCTGCGCTTGTTGCGCGATCCGGCAGATCCTGAACCCGGTCGTCGCATGATGCGCGAGGCCATCGCGGCAATCGAGGCGGTCCAGCCGACGCCGGCGGCCCGCTCCTTCTGGTGGATTTCGCTGGGTGTTCTCGATGCCCTGGCCGATCCCGTACTCGGTGCCGATCCTTCGTCGCGCCAGCTGTGTTCCCGTATCGATGCCCAGATTCGCCGTCTGGTTGGCGGATCCAGCAACGTGGCCGAACGTGTTCTGCGCGAATCCCTTTATTACATCGCCCAGGCGCCGGCCGATCTGAGTCCTGGCATTGCCGAGATTCAGTCGGTTTTCAGCCTGCCCGGGCTGTTGCCCAGCCCTGCCGAGCAGGTGGCACAGCTTCCCTACCATGGCGAGTTGCGCAAATTGCGCGAGGCACTGGCTACGGTCGAAGAGTTGTGGGGGCGTTTTTGCACCGGCAATACGGGGAGCCTGGCCGGCTTTGTCGACAATGCGCGGACCTGCGCCCAGTTGACCGAACAAATCGGGCAGACCGATCTCAAACGGCTCGGCCAGGGGCTGGGGGCCATTGCCAACTGGTTGTCCGAAGATGCTTCCCGGTTCAATGATGGCGTGGCCATGGAAGTCGCCACCACCATCCTGCTCCTCGAGAATGCACAGGAAAACTTCCGGCGCCTGGGTACCGATTTTGCGCAACAGGTCGACCTCATGGTCGCGCGTCTCTACGCCTGCATTGCCGGGCGACCAGCCGCCGATGACGAGGGGATCCCGCTGCTTGACGAAATGACCCGGCGGGCGCAGGAGAAATTGCTGATCGGCCAGGTTGGTCGCGAAATCCAGAATAATCTGGCCCAGATCGAACAGGCGCTCGACGGATTTTTCCGCGATCCGGCCAAGGCGCACGATCTTGCCCAACTCGACAACCCGATCAAGCAGATCAGCGGTGCGCTGGCCATGCTCGGTCATTTTGGCGCGGTCAGTTACCTCAAGGAGTGTGCCACCAGGATTCACCAGTTTGCGCAGCCGGATTATCAACCAGTGAGCGAGGACTTCGAGGCGGTAGCCGACGAATTGTCGATGCTCGGTTTCTTTGTGGACTCGCTGCAAAATGGCGAAACCGATTTCGACGCCTTCGTCCGCCGTATGGCAGGCGGCGTTTCTGAGGCGCCGGAGCCGGATGAATCTCCGGCGGCGCCGACCGTCGAAGCGCTGCTCTCCCAGCAGGCGCGCGACATGCAGGTGCTGGCCGATGCCCTCAAGGAGGCGCCCCAGGACGCGCGCCTGCACGATGAACTCAAGCAGAATCTGCAGGACATCCAGAAAGATGCCGATCTGGTGGCCAACCGCGAACTCGGCGAATCGGCCAAGGCGGCGCTGGCCGCCCTGCAGTCCGGTGTCGAGGTCGACGCTGCCTTGTCGGGACTCAAGCCGCAAGCCCCGGATGCCCCGGCGCCGTCGGCCGAAACCCTGCAGCTGGCCGAGTCGAGCCACGAAGAAATCGACGCCGAACTGCTCGCCATCTTCCTTGAAGAAGCCAACGAAGTGCTGGCTACCATCGATGAGCAGAAAGCCTTGCTGGCCGCGACTCCGGACAATGTCGAGGCACTGACCACCGTTCGCCGTTCCATGCACACCCTGAAAGGCAGCGGTCGGATGGTTGGCCTCAAGGACCTCGGCGAAGCGGCCTGGGAACTGGAGCAGACGCTCAACCTATGGCTGCGTCAGGACACGGCAGTCACGCCGGATCTCCTGCGGATGATCGACGATGCGCACGTCCTGTTCTCGGACTGGGTCCGGCATCTCGAATCCGCTCAGGGGGCGGCGCCCGATCCGTCGGCGCTGGTTGCGCTGGCGGCAAGGCTGCGCGGGGTTGAAGTTCCTGTCGCCGCAACGCCGGCGCCGGTCGTCGACAGTGCTCCGCAGGCGGTCGAAGCTATCGAACTGCCGGCGCTCGAGTCGCTTGAAGAGGCGCCGGTAGCGGTCGACGAATTGATCAAGGTCTTGCCGGAAGTTGAAGAGACCACCGATTTTGTCATCGAACTTCCTGAACTCGAGCGCACCCCGGATGTCATCGAGGAGCCGGAGCTGGAACCGGAAATCATCGACGAGCCTAAGATGGCGCCGGAAGTTATCGACGAGCCGGAGCAGGAACCGGACGTTATCGACGTTCCGGCCTTGCCTGGCGACGAGGAGGCTTTTGCCGAGCCTGAGTTGCCGGAAGAGCCATTGCTACGGTCAACGCCGGAAATTGACCCATTTTCAAATGTGCCGGAGGTGCCGCCAGCGCCGGCCAGCGAGACGCCGACGCTCTACGACATTTTCCGCGAAGAAGCCCGCGGGCACCTGCAGACGCTGGTTGCAAGCTACGCCGTGATCGATGCCGATCCGTCGGCCCCGACCACTTTCGACATGACCCGCGCGGCCCACACCCTGGGCGGCATCGCCGCAACCGTTGGCATCATGCCGCTGCACCGCCTCGCCGTCGCCCTCGAGCATGCCCTGCTGCGGCGCGATGCATCGGGGCAGGCGGAAAGCATCGAAGGCATCGAAACCGTCCGCCAGGCCATCATTACGCTCGAAGACATGTTCGCCGGCCTGGCCCAGCAGCGCTCGCCGGACGAACAGGTGCAACTGATCGCCGCGCTGGAGGACATTTTCCATGCCGCCCAGCCCGCCGAGGAGTCGGCCCCGGTTGGTGCCGAGATCATCGAATTGCCGGGGCGGCCGGCGGAAGCCCTCGACGCCGCCGTCGAGGCGGTCACCATTGCCCCCGCACCCGTCTTGCCGCTGCTCAATGACGAACTCGACGAGCAACTGCTGCCCATCTTCCTCGAGGAAGCCGTCGATCTGACGCGCGACCTGACCAGTCAGGTACGTGCCTGGCGCGGCGATCCGGCCGGGGACGCGGCGCCGCACGCGATCGCCCGTCTGCTGCATACCTTCAAGGGCAGCGCCCGCATGGCCGGGGCGATGAATCTTGGCGAGGCCACGCACCAGCTTGAAGCCCGGCTCGAACAGGCGGTGCGCGCTGGCCATGTGACGCCGGCCTTCATCGATGAAATCGAAAGCGGTTGCGATGTACTGGACCAGGCTGTCGAACGCCTGCGTGCCGGTCCCCAGGAGCCGGTCGTGGCGGAGATGGCGGACGCCACGGCGGACGTTGCTCAATCGGCCGGCCAATTGCCGACGGCAGCGGATGTCGAAGAAGCCGATGCCGAGGCGGGTGGTCAGCGGGCCACGGTGCGCGTCCGTGCCGACCTCATCGATCGCCTGGTCAGCGAGGCTGGCGAATTGTCGATTGCCCGCACGCGGATTGAAGGCGAGATGCGCAGCCTCAAAGGCTCGCTGCTTGAACTGACCGAAAACGTCATTCGTCTGCGCCGCCAGTTGCGCGAAATCGAAATCCAGGCCGAGTCGCAGATCCAGGCGCGTGTCGCCCAGACGCCGGAGAGCGAGGCCGATTTCGACCCGCTCGAACTCGACCGCTTCACGCGTTTCCAGGAGCTGACCCGCTTCATGGCCGAGTCGGTCAACGACGTGGCGACCGTGCAGCAGAGTCTGCTCAAGAACCTCGACGACGCCAACGCGGCGATTCTTGCCCAGTCCCGCCTCAATCGCAGCCTGCAGCAGGAACTCATGGGCGTGCGCATGGTGCCGTTCAACAGCCAGACCGAGCGCCTCTATCGCATCGTCCGGCAGACCGCCAAGGAAGTCGGCAAGCGGGCCAATCTGGACATCGTCGGCGGCCAGATCGATATTGACCGATCGGTGCTCGACAAGATGCTGGCTCCGATCGAGCACATGCTGCGCAATGCCGTGACCCACGGCGTCGAAAGTCGCGACGAACGTCTTGCCGCCGGCAAGGATGAGGCCGGCGAAATCGTCATCAAGCTGTCGCAGGAAGGCAATGAAATCATTCTGGCCATGAGCGACGACGGCAAGGGGCTGGACGGCGAACGCATCCGCGCCCGGGCCGAGGCCATGGGTTTGCTCGCGCCGGGGCAGGCCGCGGACGAAGCCAAGCTGTTCGATTTGATCTTCCAGCCTGGTTTCTCGACGGCCTCCGAGGTGACCCAGCTTTCCGGGCGGGGCGTCGGCATGGACGTCGTCAAGACCGAGGTCGGCGAGATCGGCGGGCGCATCGAAATCCAGTCGCAACCCGGCCAGGGCAGTACCTTCCGCCTCTACCTGCCGCTCACGCTGGCGGTCACGCAGACGCTGCTCGTTCGCGTTGGCAGTCATCTGTATGCCGTGCCGTCGACGATGATCGAACAGGTCAAGGAAATGAAGGAAAAGGCCCTTGCCGCCGTGCGCGAAAAGGGCGAGGTCGAGTGGCAGGGCAATCGTTACCCCTTCCATTTCCTGCCGCACCTGCTCGGCGATCTGGAGGCCGTGCCCGAGGCGCATCGCCAGTACTGGGTGCTGCTCTTGCGCTCGGGTTCGCAACGGGTTGGCGTTCTCGTCGATGAGCTCAAGGGCAACCAGGAAGTCGTCGTCAAGAATATCGGCGCCCAGCTCGCCCGCGTCGTCGGCATTGCCGGTGCCACGGTGCTGGGCGACGGCAAGGTCGTGCTGATCCTCAACCCGGTGGCGCTGGCCAGCCGGGCGACGGTTTCCCATGCCCATGCCGCGGTGCCCGCCATGCTGGCGCCGGTGATCGCGGAAGCCGTCAGCCTGCCGACCGTCATGGTCGTCGACGACTCACTGACCGTGCGCAAGATCACCAGCCGCCTGCTCATGCGCGAAGGCTATCAGGTCATTCTCGCCAAGGACGGCGTCGATGCCCTCGAGCAACTGGTCGAGGTGACGCCGGATGTCATCCTCTCCGACATCGAAATGCCGCGCATGGATGGTTTCGACCTGGTCCGCAACCTGCGCGCCGACGCCCGCCTGAGCCGCCTTCCGGTCATCATGATTACCTCGCGGACGGCCGACAAGCACCGCAACTACGCGCTCGAGATCGGTGCCAATCATTATCTCGGCAAGCCTTACGACGAGGCGGAGTTGCTTGGTCTGGTCGCCGGCTATTGCAAAAAATAGCCCGAATTTCCGGTTGACCGTGGGATTGCTACGGTCAACCGGGGAAAAGCCCTATTTTTTAACGATGGCGTAGCGCGCCAGGGTCTTTTCCCGGGCCGCCGCGTGATCGACTATCGGTGCCGGGTAGTCGCGGCCGATCACCACGCCGATGCTTTCCTGCTCGATGCGTCCCATTTGCCACGGGGCGTGGATATGTTTGTTGCCGACCTTCGCCAGCTCAGGCACGTAGCGACGGATGAACCTGCCGTCCGGGTCGAAGCGCTCGGACTGCGTCACCGGATTGAAAATGCGGAAATACGGTTGCGCGTCGCAGCCGGTCGAGGCCGCCCACTGCCAGCCGCCGTTGTTGGCCGAGAGGTCGAAATCGTTGAGCCGCTCGGCGAAATAACGCTCGCCGAGTCGCCAGTCGATGCCGAGATCCTTGCATAAGAAAGAGGCGACGATCATGCGCAGCCGGTTGTGCATCCAGCCGCTGTGCTTGAGCTGGCGCATCGCCGCATCGACCAGCGGAAAACCGGTGCGCCCTTCCTGCCAGGCGGCTAGGCCAGCCGGCCAGTCGGACCAGCGCACCGCATCGTAGGCCGGCTTGAAAGCGCTGCCGACAACGTGCGGAAAATGGTCGAGGATCATGAAATAGAAGTCGCGCCAGATCAGTTCGTTGAGCCAGCTTCCATCCTCGGTCGCCAGCGCGGTGCGGACCAGTTCGCGAATGCCGATGGTGCCGAAGCGCAAATGTACCGACAGGTAGGAAACGCCCTTGACCGCCGGGAAGTCACGCAGGGCGCCGTAGCGTTCGATGCGTTCCTGGCGGAAATCGTCCCACAGGGCGCGGGCGCCGCTCATGCCGGGGCGGATGCCCAGTTCATCGAGGTCTGTCGGCGTGAAACCAAGCTCGACCAGCGTCGGGACGCCGGCCGATTCGCCGCCGGCCAGCTGCCCGCGGCAAGGCCATTCGGCGCAGTCGGCTACGGTCAACCGCTTCAACCAGGCATTCTTGTACGGCGTGAACACCGAGAACGGATTGCCGGCCTGGGTCAGCACCTCGTTGCCGTCGAAGATGGCCTGGTCCTTGAAATCATGAAAGTCCACGCCATCGCCCCGCAGCGTTTCGGCAACCCGTACATCGCGCTGCTTGGCGGCCGGTTCGTAGTCACGGTTGGCATACACCGCCGATACGCCGAGTTGCCGGGCCAGGGCGGGAATTTCCACTTCAGCCGGGCCATGGCGGACGACCAGCCCACCACCGCCGGCACGCAGCGCGGTATCGAGTTCGACCAGCGATTGGCGAATGAAATGAACCCGCCGGTCGCGCCGCGAAGGCAAGGCATCGAGGATTTCGCTATCGAAAACAAAGGCGCAATAAACCTGTTGTGCCTCAGCCAGCGCCGCGCTCAAGGCGGCATGGTCATGGTTGCGCAGATCGCGGCGAAACCAGACCAGGGCTTTTTCTTTTTTCATGGTTGGTTTGTACCCTCCCGACGATTAAAATTCCAGCCATGGACAACGTCAACCTGACCGACAACTTCCTCATCGCCATGCCGACGCTGGAAGACCCCTATTTCTCGAATTCCCTGATCTACATTTGCGAACACAATGCAAACGGGGCGCTGGGGATTATTGTCAATCGTCCAATCGACATGAACCTGGCCGGCCTGTTCGACAAGATCGACATCAAGCTGGCCGCCGAAAGCCTCGCCGACCTGCCGGTCTATTTCGGCGGCCCGGTCCAGCTCGACCGCGGCTTCGTCCTGCACCGTCCGATCGGCCAATGGCAGTCCACGCTAGCCGTGAACAGCGAGGTCGGCCTGACCAGTTCGCGCGATGTGCTCAACTCCGTGGGCAGCGCCGGTTTGCCGGCGGAGATCATCGTCACGCTCGGCTACTCGGGCTGGGATGCCGGTCAGCTCGAAGAGGAGCTGGCGCAGAATTCCTGGCTGACCGTGCCGGCCATGGCCGAAATCCTCTTCGACCTGCCACCGGAAGAACGCCTGCCGGCCGCCATGCAGAAGCTTGGCATCAGCTTTACCCAGCTCTCCGACGTGGCCGGTCACGCATGAGCGGATTCGTTCGCTGATGGGCACTGTCCTCGCCTTCGATTTCGGCGAAAAGCGCATCGGTGTGGCCACCGGCGAGACCCTGCTCGGCACGGCCCACCCGCTGACCACCATTCATGCCGAATCCAACGACGACCGCTTTGCCGCCATCGGCAAACTCATTGCCGAATGGCAGCCGGAGCAGCTGGTCGTCGGTCTGCCTTGCCACATCGACGGTACGCCGCATGAAATGACCCGGCTGGCCACCAAGTTCGCCGAGCGCCTCAAGCGCCGCTACAAGCTGCCGGTCGGTTTTGCCGACGAACGCCTGACCTCGGTCGATGCCGAGGTCCGCCTGCGCGAAACCGGGCGCAATGCCAAATCCGCCAAGCCGCTGCTCGATGCCGTGGCGGCCCAACTCATCCTTCAAACCTGGTTCGAAAGCCCGCACCATGTCACCCCAGCCTGAAGTATTACCCGACGCCGAGGCGCAGTGTCGCCAGTTGGCCGACCTCATTCGCCCGCAACTTTTCCGGAAGCCGGCGCTGGTCGGCATCTACAGCGGCGGCGCCTGGATCGCCGAACGCCTGCGTGAACTGCTCGATTTGCCGGAAGACATCGGCCTTATCGACGTCTCCTTCTATCGCGACGATTTCGCCGAAAAAGGCCTGCATCCGCAGTGCAAACCGACGGTCATTCCCTTCGAAGTCGAAGGCCGCCACCTGATCCTCGTCGACGACGTGCTGTATACCGGCCGCACGACGCGGGCGGCGATCAACGAGCTTTTCGACTACGGCCGTCCTGCCTCAATCGAGCTGGCCGTCCTCGCCGACCGCGGCGGCCGCGAGTTGCCGGTGGCCGCGACCTACGGCGCCTGGGCGGTGGAACTCAACGACCACGAGAGTCTCGTGCTCGCCAAGCAGGATGACGGCAGCCTGGCCTGGAGGATGGAAAATGCATAATCCGCAGTTGAACAAGGACGGCGAACTGACTCACCTGCTATCGATCGAAGGCCTGCCGCAGCGCATCCTGACCCAGATACTCGACACCGCCGAGTCGTTCATGGAGGTCTCGGCCCGCGAAGTGAAGAAGGTGCCGCTGCTGCGCGGCAAGAGCGTCTTCAACCTGTTCTTCGAAAACTCGACGCGCACCCGGACAACCTTCGAAATCGCCGCCAAGCGGCTTTCCGCCGACGTCATCAACCTCGACATCAACAAGTCGTCGGCCAGCAAGGGCGAAACCCTGCTCGACACCATCGACAACCTCGTCGCCATGCACGCCAACCTGTTTGTCGTGCGCCACGCTTCGAGCGGCGCGCCTTACCTGATCGCCGAGCACCTGCAGCGCATCGGCCGCGACGACGTGCATGTCGTCAATGCCGGTGATGGGCGCCATGCCCACCCGACGCAGGGCCTGCTCGACATGTACACGATCCGCCATTTCAAGAAGGACTTCACGCAACTGCGCGTCGCCATCGTCGGCGACATCCTGCACTCGCGCGTCGCCCGTTCCGACATCCACGCGCTGACCACGCTGGGTGTCCCGGAAGTCCGCGCCATCGGCCCGGAAACCTTGCTGCCCAAGCATCTCGACAAGCTCGGCGTACATGTCTTCCACGACATGAACGAAGGTTTGAAAGACGTCGACGTGGTCATCATGCTGCGCCTGCAGAACGAGCGCATGAACGGCGCGCTGCTGCCCTCGGCCGGCGAATACTTCCGCCACTACGGCCTGACGCCGCAAAAGCTCGCGCTGGCCAAGCCGGACGCCATCGTCATGCACCCGGGGCCAATGAACCGCGGCGTCGAAATCCACTCGGCGGTAGCCGACGGCGCGCAGGCCGTGATCCTGCCGCAAGTCACCTTTGGTATCGCGGTGCGTATGGCCGTCATGAGCATCGTTGCGGGGAATTGAGATGAACATCGAAATCAGGAATGGCCGCGTAATTGACCCGAAAAACGGCGTTGACCGTAGCACTTCGCTCTTTGTCGCCAACGGCAAGGTGGCCGGGCTGGGCGAGGCGCCGGCCGGTTTTTCTGCCGACCAAAGCATCGATGCCGCCGGCTGCGTCGTCTGCCCGGGCCTTATCGACCTCGGCGCCCGCCTCAACTCCATCGAAGCCGAACTGGCCGCTGCCGTCGCCGGGGGCGTCACTTCGGTCGTCGTGCCGCCCGATGCCGATCCGCCGCTCGACGAGCCGGAACTGGCCGACCGCCTCGTTCATCGCGGCGCCGAAATCGGCAAGGCCCGCGTCCTGCCGCTCGGTGCCCTGACGCTGGGCCTGCTGGGCGAGCGCCTGGCTGAACTGGCAGGCCTCAAGAAGGCCGGGTGCGTCGCCTTCTCGCAGGCCAACAAGGCCATTACCGACACCGAGGCCCTGCTCCGCGCCATGGAATACGCCGCCACCTTCGACTTCGCCATCTGGCTGCAGCCGCAGGATCACTGGCTGTCGCGCAACGGCATCGCCCACGAAGGCGAGGTCTCCAGCCGTCTCGGTCTGGCCGGCATTCCGGTCGCCGCCGAAACCATTGCCGTCGGCACCATCGTCCAGCTCGTGCGCGATACCGGCTGCCGTGTCCACCTGACCCGCCTGTCGTCGGCGGCCGGCGTGGCGCTCGTCCAGCGCGCCCAGCACGAAGGCCTGCCGGTCACCTTCGACATCGGCGTCCATCACCTGCTGCTCACCGAAAACGACATCGGCTTCTTCAATCCGCATGCCCGTTTCTGTCCGCCACTGCGCGCCCAAAGCGATCGTCAGGCGCTGTCCAAGGCCGCCGCCAGCGGGCTGGCCGCCATCTGTTCCGACCACACGCCGGTCGGTGCCGACGACAAGTTGCTGCCTTTCGGCGAAGCCAAGCCGGGGGCGACCGGGCTTGAGGTGTTGTTGCCGCTCACCCTGAAATGGGCCGAAGAAGCCGGCGTCAGCCTGCCTGACGCGCTGGCTCGCATCACCTCGGCGCCGGCCGCTGTCCTCGGCCTGCCCGGCGGTCAACTGGGCGTTGGCGCGGCAGCCGACATCTGCATCTTCGACCCCGAGGCGACCTGGCAACTGACGGCGGATGCCCTCAAGAGTCGCGGCAAGAATTCGCCGTGGACCGGTTACATGATGACCGGCAAGGTGAAGTCGACGCTGGTCGGCGGGCGCCTTGTCTATAACGCCTGAGGTGCCGGCCGGGTATTACCCCGGTGGCATATTGAAATAGAATAACGGCGCGACGGGCAATCTGCCCGCCGCGCTTTTTTTCTATGGAGACCAGGATGAAACGCTTATTGGCAGTGATCGCGCTGTTCGTGGCCGGGGTGGGATTTGCCTGTGCCGCAGTCAATATCAACACCGCTTCGGTCGATGAACTCGATGCGGTCAAGGGCATCGGCCCGGGCAAGGCGAAGGCTATCGTCGAGTACCGGAGCAAGAACGGCCCCTTCAAGTCGGTCAATGACCTGAAAGGCGTCAAGGGCTTCGGCGACAAGAGCGTCGCCAAGTTGAGCAAGGAACTGAGCGTCGGCGAAACACCGGCCAAGCCAGCGAAGAAGTGAGGCACCGACCGGACGACGGACCGCCATACCGTCCGCCGTCCGGTCCACACTTGGGTACTGATTCACCTCCCCGTCCGAGCGGTTGATTCATGGTTTAATCGCCGCATGGATCGACAGCTCACGACGGCCACCCAGCGCATCATCAAGATTCGGCGCGACTACAACACCTGGGTGGCCAACGAAACCCTGGAAGACTACGCGCTGCGGTTCACGCCGCGCAGTTTCCGCAAATGGTCCGAACTGCGCGTTGCCAACACGGCCTTCGGCGCGGCTTCGTTTCTCGTCCTCGAAGCGGTCGGCGCGACCATGCTCGTCCAGGCCGGTTTTCTCAATGCTTTCTGGGCGATTCTCGCCACCGGCCTGATCATCTTCCTGATCGGCCTGCCGATCAGCGTCATGGCGGCGCGACACGGGCTGGACATGGACCTGCTGACGCGCGGCGCCGGTTTCGGCTACATCGGCTCGACGATCACCTCGCTGATCTATGCCAGTTTCACCTTCATTTTCTTCGCCCTCGAAGCGGCGATCATGGCCTACGCGCTCGAGCTCGCCTTCGGCATCCCGCCCGCCTGGGGCTACCTGATCTGCGCGCTGGTCGTCATTCCGCTCGTCACCCACGGCGTCACGGCGATCAGCAAACTGCAGGCGTGGACCCAGCCGCTGTGGATTTTCCTGCTCGTCCTGCCCTACGCCTTCCTGTTTTTTGAAGACCCGCAGGCGCTGTCCGGCCTCTGGCTGTATGGCGGCGAACGCGGCGGCGATGCCAGTTTCAATCCTCACCTGTTCGCGGCGGCGCTGACCGTTGGCATCGCGCTGGTCACGCAGATGGCGGAGCAGGTCGATTATCTGCGTTTCATGCCGGAAAAAACGCTGGCCAATACCCGGCGCTGGTGGTTGGCCGTCATCATTGGCGGGCCGGGCTGGGTCGTGCCCGGCGTGCTCAAGATGCTCGGCGGCGCTCTGCTTGCCTGGCTGGTGTTGCGCAACGGCATCCCGGCCGAGAAGGCGGTCGACCCGAACCAGATGTACCTGATCGGCTTCTCGCATGTCTTCGACAACACGACCCTGGCCATCGCCGCGACGGCCCTGTTCGTCGTCATTTCGCAGCTCAAGATCAACGTCACCAACGCCTACGCCGGCTCGCTGGCCTGGTCCAATTTCTTCTCCCGGCTGACCCACAGCCATCCGGGGCGCGTCGTCTGGGTCGTTTTCAATACGCTGATCGCGCTGCTGCTCATGGAACTCGATGTCTTCCAGGCGCTCGGTCAGGTGCTCGGGCTTTACTCGAACATCGCCATTTCGTGGATGGCCGCCGTCGTCGCCGATCTCGTCATCAACAAGCCGCTCGGCCTGTCGCCGCCGGGCATCGAGTTCAAACGCAGCCACCTGTACGACATCAACCCGGTCGGCGTCGGCGCCATGGCCATCGCCTCGGCGCTCTCGGTCGGCACCTTCGTCGGGCTGTTCGGCGAGGTGCTGCAACCTTACGCACCGTTCGTCGCGTTGGCCGCTGCCTTCGTGATGTCGCCGCTGATCGCCTGGGCAACGGGGGGGCGCTACTACCTGGTTCGTCCGAAAGAGATTCCTACGGTCAACCGGAAAAAATGCTCAATTTGCGAACGTGACTACGAAGGCGAGGACATGGCATATTGCCCCGCCTACCAAGGTGCGATCTGCTCGCTGTGCTGCACGCTCGATGCCCGCTGCCACGACCTTTGCAAGCCGCAAGCCAGCCTCGGTGCGCAGTGGAATGCCGTGCTCCGGCGCATCCTGCCCAAGGCCGCGCTGCCCTACCTCGACACCGGCCTCGGCCATTACCTGCTGCTGATGACCGGCATCGTGCCCATCCTCGCGCTCATTCTCGGCGTGCTCTACACGCACGAACTGCTCGCGCTCGGCGCGCCGGAACCGGCCGTCGTCGCCCGTCTGCAGGACAGCTTCATCAAGACCTTCGCCGCCTTGCTCATGCTCTCCGGCGTCATCGCCTGGTGGATGGTACTGACGCAGGAAAGCCGGCGCGTCGCGCAGGAGGAATCGAACCGCCAGACGCAACTGCTCATGCAGGAAATCGAATCGCACCAGCGCACCGACGAGGCGCTGCAAAAAGCCCGCGTCGTCGCCGAGCAGGCCAATCAGGCGAAGAGCCGTTACATCACGGCGATCAGCCACGAACTGCGCACGCCGCTCAACAGCATCCTCGGCTATGCCCAGATCCTCGCCGCTGACGAGGATGTGCCGCCCAACCGGGCGCAGGCGGTCAGCGTCATCCGCAAATCGGGCGATCACCTGCTGTCGGTCATCGAAGGGACGCTCGACATCGCCCGCATTGAGGGTGGCAAGCTGACGCTCGACGTCAGGGCCATGGATTTCCCGGAACTGATGCAGCAGATCGTCGGCATGTTCGAACTGCAGGCGCGCAACAAGGGGCTGAGCTTCGACTACCGGCCGCTCGGCGAACTGCCGGCCGTCGTCCGTGCCGACGAAAAACGCCTGCGCCAGATCCTCATCAACGTGCTCGGCAATGCCGTCAAATTCACCGTGCGCGGCGGCGTCACGTTTGGCGTCGAATGTCGACGCGACATGGCCATCTTTGAAATCCGCGACACCGGCCCCGGCATCCCGGCCGAGGACATGCAGCGCATCTTCGAGCCCTTCACGCGCGGCAGCACGGTGCAGGCCGGCGGCAGCGGCGTCGGCCTGACCATCGCCCGCATGCTGACCGACCTGATGGGCGGCGAAATGCAGGTATCGAGCACGCCGGGCGAAGGCACGCTGTTCCGCATCCGCCTCTTCCTCCCCTCGGTCCATTCGGCGCAGGCGGCGAAGGAGTTGCCGAAACTCAACCGCATCGGCTACGTCGGCGTGCGGCGGCGCATTTTGGTGGTGGACAACGAAAAGGTCGACCGCGACCTGTTGCAGAACGTCCTCGAACCGCTCGGCTTCGTCGTCGAGCAAGCGGCCAGCGGCTACGAATGCCTCGCCGCCGTGCCGCGTTTCGCGCCGCACCTGATTTTCATGGACCTCGGCATGCCCGGCATCGACGGCTGGGAAACCATCCGCCGCCTGCGCCAGCAAGGCCACAACGCGGCCGCTATCGCCATCCTCTCGGCCAATGCCTACGACAAGGGCCTCGACAACGATGTCGGCGTGACGCCCGAGGATTTCATCGTCAAGCCGCTCAAGGTCGACGAACTGCTCGTTTGGCTAGGCCGCAAGCTGGATCTCGAATGGGTGACGGCCGATGCACCGGTCGCCGCCGTTCCGCCAGTACCAGCCGAACCGCCGCCGCTGGTGCCGCCCGACGAAACCGAGCTGGCCGCGCTCGACGAGCTGATCACCCTCGGCTACCTGCGCGGCATCCTCAACAAGCTCGCCGAAATCGAGCGGCAGGACGTGAACCACGGCGAATTCGTCCGCGTCCTGCGCGATCTTGCGCGACAATTCCAGTTCGATGCGATGAAGGAAATTCTCAGGAAAATGCGCGATGCCGCCCGTTGACCGCAGCATTTCGGACATCGTCCTGATCGTGGACGATGTGCCGGAAAACCTCTCCCTGCTCCACGATGCGCTCGATGAAGCCGGCTACACCGTGCTCGTCGCGACGCACGGCGAAGCGGCGTTGCAGCGTGCCCGGCAAAGCCTGCCCGACGTCATCCTGCTCGATGCGCTGATGCCCGGCATGGATGGCTTCGAGGTCGCCCGCCGCCTGAAGGCCGATTTCACGACCCAGCACATCCCCATCGTCTTCATGACCGGCCTGACCGAAACCGAGCACGTCGTCGCCGCCTTTGCCGCCGGCGGCGCCGACTACGTCACCAAGCCGATCCGCCCGGCCGAAGTGCTCGCCCGCATCGCCGCCCACATGGCCAACGCCCGGCAGATGAAGCAGGCGCGCAGCGCGCTCGACGCCTTCGGCCAGGCCACCGTCGCGGTGCGCGCCGCCGACAGCAGGATCGTCTGGCAGACGCCGCTCGCCCGCAGCCTGCTCAACGCCTATTTCGCCAACCCCGAAACGGTCGCCCCGGAAGAACTGCTGGGCTGGATCGCCGCCGCCCTGCGCGCCCGCACTGACGGTCGCGATGCCCCGGCCCTGCTCATCGCCGAAGGCAACAAGCGCCTGCTCGCCTCCTTCCACGACCAGACCGGCGACGACGAATGGCTCGTCGTGCTGCGCGAGGAAAACGACGCCTCAGCCGTCGAATCCCTGGTCGCCGCCTTCCGCCTGACCCAGCGCGAAGCCGAGGTGCTCTACTGGGTGGTGCAGGGCAAGACCAGCAACGACATCGGCGAAATCCTCGGCAACAGCCCGCGCACGGTCAACAAGCACCTCGAACACGTCTTCGAGAAACTCGGCGTCGAAACGCGCACGGCGGCCGCGAATCTGGCCATGAGCAAAATGCGCGGGGCCTGAGGCATTTCAATTTTGGCCGTTTTTTCGGGTTGACCGTGGGGGGCTATTGTCGCCCCCCAAAGCGGAAGTAGTCAGCTTTGAAAAGCGGACGCTCAGGGACGTTTGAATTCAGCGGCAATGAAAGGCGGTTTGGAGCAATTTGCTAGGTGTCGGAGTGCTGTAAGGCATTTGGATCGTCCTTGAGATGAAGGGGCACGATGATCCTGTCTATATCAAGAAGGATTCCATCAGAGAACCCTCGGCATACTTCGTCGAACAAATGCCACGCCAAGTCAGAGAAGTGTCGAACTTGGGTGGCCAACCAAGCTGCCGCCTCCTTTCGTGATTGCTCTCGCGCTGCGCAAAGCTCCGCGTGGCCAAGAACATCAATCATTGTATCTAGCAGGGTTAACTTAGCCAGTTCAGGATCAGCCCGCCGATGGCGGCGCTCGTGAACATGTGCACCGCGATCATTGATCAGAGGAGCCAACTGTTCTAGTACGAACTCTGCGAGAGAGTCGCCTACTTCAGTAACAAACTCTGTGAAGTCAGCATCCTTCTTGTAGCGGCGCTGGATGAACTTGATGAGATCAAGCAGCCTGCACTGAAAGATATATACCTCATTTAAATAGCTTTCCATCCAGAAAGTCACCGTCGCAGTATGTCGCTCTGGTTCTATAGAGTCCACGGACTTGGATGCAAGGTCTCGAATGAGATCAAGAGTCTGACCTGACTGAATACACTCGTGAAACAAGTTCCAGAAGTCGCGTAGAAACCCAAATTCGCGAGAAGCGCCGACTTGGGGAAGCTCTGCGCCCCAAGGAGAATCAATCACCTGCATGCTTCGTTTCTTAGCTAACTCCCGATGAGCTTCGTCATTCTGCCACCGCGTGATGGCAGGTGTTGCAAGTGCCAGCATGTATCGCTTGACGTAGTTTGGGCGGTCACGTTCCACAAAGCACCTGACGTCTAAACTCAGAGGCCTGCGCAGCTTTTTGCGTAGATCCGGTGGAATGTTGGGTTGGGTATTGGCTATGCATTAAGTCTATAGGTCGGCCACTAAGGTCTCGACGCCAGAAACCATTGCAGTTGCGTCCTGCGCGGTGTATTGGGTCCACTCTCCATGAGCAGCCTTGTTACCTATCTCTGCCCATGCTGTTATTTGCTTCTGCTTGGCCATATTGTATGCACCGGCCTTTGTTAGATCAGCATTCATTCGGTCTAGCTTTCCTTCGCTTACTTCATACCGGCTCGCTAAGTCCTTGAGTGTGGACTCAAGCGAAACTCGGGCGAGAATGCACGCGGGGTCTTTGTATCCGGATGCTAATAGCGCTTTGGCTTGGCTAATGGCATCTGATAGAACCTCAGCCTTCGCCAGAGTGCGAATGTTGAATAGATAGCCACCCTCATAGTCCTCTCGGGCTGCTCGAAAAATTCCATAGCTGTCGTTGAAGTCTGAAACCCATCCTTCAAACTTCGTGTAGTGCTCTGCGAGGTTTTTGTAATGAATGCTGGATTCACCAAATGTTCTGTGCAGGAGATTCAGAACGTTTGTTGCCCACTCCTTGTACATGTCAGATGGAACCTTGTAGTAGGGCTTGCCCTCGTGGTTTACGAAATCCACTACTTTTGCGGCCAGTACGGCCTCTGCTTTGGTACTTAGTTCACCGAAGCGTCTAATGATGATTGGGTCAAGATGCATTCTCTAACCTCTCCTGGGAACTCACGGTGCCCGACAGCAATTAAACGGACCTGCTCGGCCCACAAATGAATGATATTTATTCGCCCATTGTGCAAAAGGAATCGCATTCTCAGCAAGGAGGTTCGCAGTAGGAAAGAGGTAGGGATGTCCACTATTGGGACAAATCATCAATGGCTGGTTTTGGCCGATAGCCGCATATCACTACCTCCACCGCATTCGATGGCCAATACCGGCCACCTTCTCTCCTCCGCGTGTCGACATGGCGATTTTGGCCAATTTTTCAGGTTGACCGTAGCAAAGCGGTAGCTACGCCCCCCTACGCAATCTAACGTATTTCTCCGGAATAACCCCGGTCGTAATCTGGCGCTGCACTGCAACAACGCAGACCAGATTTCCCAACTTCCGAGGAGCTTCCATGAGCAATCGTCGCCACTTCATCAAGGCCACCGTCCTTGCCGCCGCCCTGTCGTCCATCGGCATGGCCGCCCACGCCGCCGACACCATCAAGGTCGGGGTGCTGCACTCGCTGTCCGGCACCATGGCCATTTCCGAGACGGCGCTCAAGGAAACCGTGCTGATGACCATCGAAGAAATCAACAAGGCCGGCGGCGTCATGGGCAAGAAGCTTGAGCCGGTCGTCGTCGACCCGGCTTCCAACTGGCCGCTGTTTGCCGAAAAGGCCCGCCAGCTGCTGACCAAGGACAAGGTCGCCGTGACCTTCGGCTGCTGGACTTCGGTGTCGCGCAAGTCGGTGCTGCCGGTGTACAAGGAGTTGAACGGCCTCTTGTTCTACCCGGTCCAGTACGAAGGTGAAGAGCTTGAGAAGAACGTCTTTTACACCGGCGCCGCGCCCAACCAGCAAGCCATCCCGGCCGTCGAATACCTGATGTCCAAGGACGGCGGCGAAGCCAAGCGCTTCGTGCTGCTCGGCACCGACTACGTCTATCCGCGCACCACCAACAAGATCCTGCGCGCTTTTCTGAAGTCCAAGGGCGTCGCCGACGCCGACATCATGGAGGACTACACGCCGTTCGGCCACAGCGATTACCAGACCATCATCGCCAAGATCAAGAAGTTCGCTTCCGAAGGCAAGAAGACCGCCGTGGTGTCGACCATCAACGGCGACTCCAACGTGCCCTTCTACAAGGAACTGGGCAATGCCGGCCTGAAGGCCACCGATGTGCCGGTCGTCGCCTTCTCGGTCGGCGAAGAAGAACTGCGCGGCGTCGATACCAAGCCGCTGGTCGGCCACCTGGCTTCGTGGAACTATTTCATGTCGCTGAAGAACCCGGAAAACACCAAGTTCGTGAAGATGTACCGCGACTGGGCCAAGAAGGCCAAGCTGCCGAACGCCGACAAGGTTGTGACGAACGACCCGATGGAAGCCACCTACATCGGCATCCACATGTGGAAGCAGGCCGTCGAGAAGGCCAAGTCCACCGACACCGACAAGGTCATCGCCGCCATGGCCGGCCAGACCTTCAAGGCACCGTCGGGCATCGTCTCGAAGATGGACGAGAAGAACCACCACCTGCACAAGTCGGTCTTCATCGGCGAAGTGAAGGCCGACGGCCAGTTCAACGTCGTCTGGAAAACGCCCGGCCCGGTCAAGGCCCAGCCGTGGAGCCCATTCATCGCCGGCAACGACAAGAAGAAGGACGAGCCGGACATGAAGTAATCCGGCGCTACTGTCAGTCGCAGGAACGGGGGCTTCGGCCTCCGTTTTTATTTCGTCTGGTGCCGCTTAACCCGGGGCGCGTAGTTCTTGCAGTACGCCATCCAGCGCTTCGCCACTGACCGGCTTGAACAGAAAGTCGTTAAACCCGGCCATGCGCATATGGGCAACATTGAAAATGTCGGTATGGGCCGTATAGGCCACCACCGGCAGGTCGAGCAATTCAAGCTCTTCGCGAATGATCTGGCACAGCTCGATCCCTGACATGCTGAACATCATGATGTCGAGCATCACCAGGTCGAAGGCCTCTTCCTTGAGGCGCGTCAAGGCGGTTTCTGAGCAGTGTTCTTCGATTACCTCATAACCGCGATGGATCAACATGCTCGATAAAATGACGCGCATCAGGGCATTGTCATCGACAACCAAGGCGCGCTGCGGGGCTTGATCCGGGTTTGTGTGCTTTGGCATATGACCTCCAGAGTCAATCTGCCAGGGGGGCGGTAGTTGTTTATATTTGGTTGTTTTTGATATTTAAGTAATTTTAATTAAGTAAGTCAATAAAATCGTCGGTCGCCTTGGGCTCGAAAAGTCGCAAGAACGGAGGCCGTGGCCCCCGTTCCTGTGCTGCCGTATCAGTGCGTTTGCCTCAAACCCGCAACAGCGCCTTGACCAGGCGTTCCGACAACTGGTCCTCGGTGAATTGCGGCTCATTCGGCGGGTAGAGCGAGTTTTCCTCGATCTCGAAACCCTCGGCGGCGGACAGGGCACGGAGTTCCTTGATTTTCAGGCAGGCCTTCAACTGGGCGCCCAGTTCGGGATTGGCCCTGGCTTTTTCAGAAAAGGCCTTGATCGGTGCAACGGACATGTTTTCTCCTTGGGTTAAAACAAAATGGGCAGTGCCTGGGCGGCCCGGTCAGGCAGGGTAGTCGAGCCTTTCGGGCTCGTCCCCGGCGTTCTGAATCACGGCCTGGGCCAGCCTGCCGTCCGGGTGATAGTGGTAGTCGTGACTCACCTCGATCTCGCCATAAACCACCTTTTCGCAGTGCTTGAGCAGGCCGCCGGCGTCAAATGCACCACGGTAGAAGGTGTTGCGATTGCGCATGGCGTAGGCGGCGAGTTCGCCCACCAGGTTGAGTGGCAGGCGGGCGCCGCTGTAGCTCGTGAAGTAGCGGATGGTCAGATCGGAGGTCATGGCTGGCTCGGGTTTGTCGGATAGACCACAAAAACCCGCCAAAAAAGCAGGTCAGGGACTGATCTAGCAAATTCAGGACCACGCCGTGCCCGTCTGTGCCAAGGCTCGCCGGCCCACCCTACGCAATTCATCGTATTCCGGTTCGTCAGCCCGCCCCGTAACCTGTCGTTGCACTGCACAAATTGCGGACGGACCCTTCATGAAAAAAACATTGATTGCCTTGTTGCTCAGCCTCGGCAGCCTGTCGACGCAGGCTGCGCTTGATCCGGGACGGGTGCGCCAACTGGCGGCCGAGGATTCGAGCGACAAGGTGGCGGCCATACAGCAGATCACCGAGAACGCCGACCCGGATGCCGTGCGCGTCCTGACCGCGATGTCCGAGGACAGCCTTTACCTGGCGGGCGACCAGGCGGTGATCATCACCGACGACAGCGCTTTCGACGCGGCGACGGGCGACGCGATCAAGATGCCGGCCAACCCCGAGAGCATCACGGTCAACAACCGCATTCGTGGCGAACTGGCCAGCGCGCTGGCCGCGCTCAAGCTGTTCGATGCCGACCGCGAGGTCCGCCTGGCCTCGGCCGAGGAATTGCAGAGCAAGGTCAGCGCCGGCATGGCGCCGCTGCTCAAGAAGGCGCTGGCGCAGGAAGCCGACGCCCGGATCAAGGGGCTGCTGACGCTGGCCTACGCCCAGGCCAACCTCGGCAATGCCGACCCGGCGGCGCGTCTGGATGCCGTCAGGGCGCTGGCCGAAACGTCGTCGCCGGTCATCAAGAGCGTCCTGCTGCCGCTCACCGACAAGGCCAACGAGCCGGACGACAAGGTGCGTTACGAGGCCATCGCCGCGGTGAAAGCCATCGACGGCCGGCTGGCCATGGCCGAGAACGTCGGCCAGGCCTTTTCCGGCCTGTCGCTCGGCAGCATCCTGCTCCTCGGCGCGCTCGGCCTGGCCATCACCTACGGCGTCATGGGCATCATCAACATGGCGCACGGCGAACTGCTGATGGTCGGCGCCTACGCCACCTACGGCATGCAGACCCTGTTCCGCGCTTATTTCCCCGACGCCATCGACTGGTACCTGCCGGCTGCCATCCCGGTTGCCTTCTTCGCTGCGGCAATGGTCGGCGTGCTCATGGAACGCACGGTGATCCGCTGGCTCTACGGCCGCACGCTGGAAACCCTGCTTGCCACCTGGGGCCTGTCGCTGGTCCTGATCCAGTCGGCGCGCGTGCTGTTCGGCGCGCAGAACGTCGAAGTCGCCAACCCGAGCTGGATGTCGGGCGGCATCGAAGTCCTGCCCAACCTGATCCTGCCGTGGAATCGCATCATCATTGTCGGCTTCGCCGTATTTGTCCTGTTGCTCGTCTGGCTGCTCATGAACAAGACGCGCCTCGGCATGTTCGTCCGCGCCGTCACGCAGAACCGCCCGATGGCCGGCTGTGTCGGCGTGCCGACTTCGCGCATCGACACCATGGCCTTCGCCCTCGGCGCCGGCATCGCCGGGCTGGGCGGCGTGGCGCTGTCGCAGATTTCCAACGTCGGGCCGGACATGGGCCAGGGCTACATCGTCGATTCCTTCATGGTCGTCGTCGTCGGCGGTGTCGGCCAGCTCGCCGGCGCGGTCTGGGCGGCGCTCGGCCTGGGCATCTTCAGCAAGCTGCTCGAAGGCTGGGCCGGGGCGGTCATCGCCAAGATCAGCATCCTCGTCTGCATCATCATCTTCATCCAGAAACGGCCGCAGGGCATCTTCGCCCTCAAGGGCCGCTTCGTCGAGTAAGGCTGAACCATGCGCAAACCTCTCACCATTCGCATCCTGTCCGCGCTGGACAAGAAAAGCTGGCTGGCGCTCGGCGTCTTCCTCGCCCTCGCGCTGGTCGTCGTCCCCGTCCTCCACCTCACCTTTCCGGAAGACAGCGCCTTCCACGTCTCGACCTACGCCATCACGTTGATCGGCAAGATCATGTGCTACGCGCTGGTGGCCGTGGCGATGGACCTGATCTGGGGCTACGGCGGCATCCTGTCGCTCGGCCACGGCCTGTTCTTCGCCCTCGGTGGCTACGCTTTCGGCCTGTACCTGATGCGCCAGATCGGCCGCGACGGCAGTTACGGCGCCGACCTGCCCGATTTCATGGTCTTCCTCGACTGGAAGGAACTGCCCTGGTTCTGGGTCGGCAGCGACAGCTTCGGCTGGGTGGCCTTGCTGGTCATGGCGGTGCCGGCGCTGGTCGCCTTCGTTTTCGGCTACTTTGCCTTCCGCTCGCGGATCAAGGGCGTCTATTTCTCGATCATCACCCAGGCCCTGACCTACGCGGCGATGCTGCTGTTCTTCCGCAACGAAACCGGCTTCGGTGGCAACAACGGCTTCACCGACTTCAAGCGCGTGCTCGGCTACACGATCACCGCGCCGGAAACCCGGCTGGTGCTGTTCGGCCTGACCGCCGTGATGCTCGCCGCGACGCTGGTCTTCGCCGCCTGGCTGGTCAAGTCGAAATTCGGCCGCGTCCTGACGGCGATCCGCGACGCCGAAAACCGCGTCATGTTCATCGGCTACAACCCGCTCTGGTACAAGCTGACCATCTGGGTCATCTCGGCGGTGCTTTGCGGCATCGCCGGCGCGCTGTACGTGCCGCAGGTCGGCATCATCAATCCGTCCGAAATGTCGCCGGCTAATTCCATCGAAATCGCCATCTGGGTGGCGGTCGGCGGGCGCGGCACGCTGATCGGGCCGGTCATCGGCGCCTTCGTCGTCAATCTCGCCAAGAGCTGGTTCACCGTCAGCTTTCCCGAATACTGGCTGTTCTTCCTCGGTCTGCTGTTCATCGTCGTGACGCTGATGCTGCCGCAAGGCCTGGTCGGCCTGTGGAAGAAAATCCAGGCGAAGAAAGGAGCCGAAGCATGCTGAATACCGTCGATCTATTCGAGGACGACCGCCCGGAAGGCAGTGACGGCAACGACCAGATGGGCCACCTCGTCACCGGCGAACTCGACCTCTCGCACGGCGTCGCCCTCTACCTCGAAGACATCACCGTCAGCTTCGACGGCTTCAAGGCGCTCAACAAGCTGAGCCTGGCCATCAACGCCGGCGAACTGCGCTGCATCATCGGCCCGAACGGCGCCGGCAAGACGACGATGATGGACGTCATCACCGGCAAGACCCGGCCCGATTCCGGCAAGGCCTACTTCGGCCAGTCCATCGACCTGACCCGCCTGACCGAACCGGAAATCGCCCACGTCGGCATCGGCCGCAAGTTCCAGAAACCGACCATCTTCGAGCAGCACACCGTGTTCGAAAACCTCGAACTCGCCATGAAGACCGACAAGCGGGTGTGGAAAAGCCTGATGGCCTGGCTGGCCGGCGACGAACGGGATCGGATTGCGGAAACCCTGCGCTTGATTCGCCTGGACAAGGAGGCTGATCGGCAGGCTGGCTTGCTCTCGCATGGGCAGAAGCAGTGGCTGGAGATTGGCATGCTGCTCATGCAGGAACCGAAGCTGTTGTTGCTCGATGAGCCGGTCGCCGGCATGACCGACGACGAAACGATGCGGACGGCGGAGCTGTTCGTCTCGCTGGCCGGCAAGCATTCGCTCGTTGTCGTCGAGCATGACATGGCGTTTGTCGAGAAGCTTGGCGGGCTGGTGACGGTATTGCACGAAGGGTCGGTGCTGGCGGAGGGCGATCTCGCCACCGTGCAGAACGATCAGCGGGTGATCGAGGTTTATCTTGGGCGCTGAGGTTGATTGCTTTCCCGTTGTCGGGCTTGGGGTTCCGCCTTGTTGGCGGGCGTACTTTCTTTTGCTTCGCCAAAAGAAAGTAGCCAAAGAAAAGGCGACCCCGGGGGCGGCGCCCTGCGGGTTCCTTGCGCTACTCGGCGAG
>Ga0209211_10000505_pt1 | contig 78905 bp, 76 predicted proteins | sample RifGroA2_FD_183992 | JGI IMG/M metagenome (GOLD analysis project Ga0209211, IMG submission 183992) | Groundwater microbial communities from Rifle, Colorado, USA - Groundwater A2 (SPAdes) (version 2) | ecosystem: Environmental > Aquatic > Deep subsurface > Groundwater | place: Rifle, Colorado... | reverse complement strand
CGGAAGATGTCGTTAAGGTCGTTTTGCTGGCTTTAGAACGGGGCCTGAAAGGGACATATCATCTGGCCAACAGCGGCCATTGTTCGCGCTATGAACTGGCGAAATATTATTTCGACCGGATCGGGGTGAGCAGAAAAATTATCCCCGTTTCGTCGGTGACATTCCAGACGAAGGCGAAACGCCCGGTATTTTCTCCCATGTCACCGGCGAAAATCTGCCGCCGACTTAATATTTCAATCCCCACTTGGCAGGATGCGGTGGAACGTTTTGCAATAACCCAAAGGGAAAATAAAGCATTCAAGGGAGTATTTTGTCCCTGATCAAATTGAGGGAGGTAGCCATCTTATGTATCACCACGATCTTATCCAAAAAAAACTTATAGAACGCCATAAAGATTCGCGCCCGATCCGTGTGGCTGTCCTGGGGGCCGGGTGGTTTAGCAGCGGCCTGATTGAAGAGATGTTCCGCTGGCCGGGGATGACTCCCAAAATTATTTTCTCTCGGGATCCCAACAAGGCAGTGAATATTTTGCGGTCGCTAGGCGTAAACCCCGGGGACATTGCTTTGATCTCTTCAAGTGAAGATTTAAGAAACACCTCGTTGGCGAACCGGTTCTGGGTGAGCAGTCGGTTTGAGCTTCTCGATGAACTTAAAAGCGTTGATGTTGTATTCGACGGAACAGGTGACCTTCTGACCGGCGCCCGGGCAGCTATTGCCAGTATCAATAACGGCATTCATTTCGTGACGATCAGCTCGGAACTTGATAGCACCGTCGGTTGCGTCCTTTCACAGATGGCCCGTGAAAAGGGAGTGGTTTACTCTAACTGCGATGGGGACCAGCCCGGTGTCCTGGCCAGGATGATCAGGGAGGTCCGGGCTTACGGTTTTGAAATCCTGGTTGCCGGCAACTGCAAGGGGTTCATGGACGTCCACAAAACGCCGGAGGATATCAAACCGTGGGTGGGGCCGGGCCAGAATCCCCGTATGATTACCGCGTTTACTGATGGGTCGAAGCAATCGATGGAACTGGCTGTGACCGCCAACGCTTTTGGCCTTTTGCCGGACAAGCGCGGCATGCACGGGCCACGCACGACCAAGGGAACGCTGGTCGAAGACTTTCAGAAAATTCTCTCCGGCCTTGGGGCAGTCGATTTTACTCTGGGAATCGACGGCGTTAACCAGGGTGGAGGCGTGTTTGTCGTTGGGCGACGACAGGGTTCCCGCGTTCAGGAAGACATGAAGTATCTCAAAAAGGGCAAAGGGCCGGATTATCTGTTTTTTCGGGATCAGCATTTGTGTTATTTCGAAGCGCCGCGTTCGATTGCCGAGGCGGCGATATTAAATACGGCGACGATTGCCCCAGCCGGCCACTTTGCGGATGTTTTGGCCTGCGCGAAAAAAGATCTGCAGGCCGGAGAAAAGCTGGATAGTTTAGGCGGCTTCACGGTCTACGGACTCATCGAGAAGGCGTCCGTTGTCCGAAGCGAGAAACTGCTTCCTCTGGGGCTTTCGGAATTCGCGGTCATGCGTAAACCCATTGAGCGGGACCAGCCCATCGCTTACTCCATGGTCGATTTCCCGGAAGATAATCTGGTTTTGAAATTAAGACGGCAGATGGAAGAAAATTTTACAAAGGACGTGGTTTATGTCTCCTAAAATCAGCGTGTGCATTCCGACATACAACGGTGAGGCGTTTTTGGAAAACTGCCTCAAGTCCGTTCTCTCTCAGACGATCCAGGACATCGAGGTCGTGATTGCCGATGATATTGTTCCGTATGTCGTTGATTCGACGGTCACCAAACAGGGGAAATATATCCCCTTGGTAAATATCAAAATTATCAGTGAAGAGGAAGGGCGGGGGAACCCTCCGGATTATTATCTGTTAACGATCTGGAACTACAAGGATGAAATTATCCGCAAGGTCCGTTCCTGGGGGAATACAAAAACGAAATTCATTTTACCCCACCCGAAAGTCCAGATTATCGGATAAGCCCATGCGCAAGAACCGCAAGCTCATCAACATCCTTTTTCGTAACGACGACCCGTGCGCCTTGAGCGATGCGGCGCATGAGCGCCGTTATCTGGAAATATTCGCCAAATACAAGATCCCGCAGGTGGTCTCGGTCATCCCTTTTATGTCTGAAGACCCTCACAATTTTCGCGGGACGCGGTTTCATGAATTATCAGGGAATCCGGCGATGGTGGATTTGTTGCGGGAATTCTCGGCCAGGGGCCTTATCGAGATCGCCCAGCACGGGACCACGCATCAGACCAACCACCTTCATCCGGGAAAAGAGCCGGTTGTATCCGACGCCGCATATCAAGGGCTGGGATACAAATGGCTGCCCTTTGCCCCCATTTATCCGGAAAAAGGATATAGCGAGTTTAACGGGTTGGACAGAAATTTTGTGAGGGCTGAATTAAAAAGAGGCAGGGATCATTTGGAGGCGGTGCTCCGAACACGGATCGAGACGTTTACTTTTCCTTGGGGAAGGTTAGATCTAAGCGCTTTGGAGGCCTTGAAGGAGGAACAGTTCAAAACAGCGCTTTGCGGAGAGAAGTCTTCTTGCTTCGTTAAAGACTTGACGGCTCTTCACAATGCCCGGGAAGATGTCTTTGGGTTTGCCAGGGAGTTTAACAATGGCGGTCCGGGGGGTCCGGCCCTTTATCATGTTGTTTTTCACTCCTGGATGTTTAAAGAACCGGACTTTGAAAAGCTGGTCCATCTTTTATCCAGTCTCGCGAAAGATGACCGCGTAGAATTCTTGACCGCCGAAGAATTACAGCAATGGCCGGCTTCTTTTCATGCGATACGCTTCGTGGATCATAAGGCGCGCGCGTGGATGGAAATTGCCAACCGCTATCTTGTCCATCCCATAAAAATGTTTCAGCGCTATGACCTCGACATAAGAAATTACGGCAAGGGGTTGCTTGAGGCGGCTTTACGCATCGCCGTTTTTGGAAAAACAGGTTTTAATCGTTTCTGGATCCTGTCAGCGATCCTGTCTTTTGTCTTTTGGGAGTTAGGACGGACGGCGCCGGAGGCCTTCGGGGGAATCTTCATGGCGCTCGCGGCATGTTTCAGTGCATTATTTATAGTAACAACTTTGTTTCAACGGAAGAGCCTCTTCGACCGCTTATCCAGCGGGTGGTCCAAAAGACCAATTGCTAAAAATTATGAAATGCTTGCTTCTGAAGCTTTTCAATATCCGAATGACCGCGCCAAAGTCCTAAAATACTTTCAAGTTTACTCAACAATTCAGGAACATAGTGAAGATGATACGCAGCAGTATTTACAGCTGCAATACATGCATTCCCGGAAACCCTGGCTTGCTTTGAATAAATTGATCCAGATTTATATAAACCGCGATGAAATCTTTCTGGCGCTTCTATGCTCTTTGGAGTCGTTACGATTGAATTGCAAACAAAATGAAATCTTTGAACGTGCCCGATCTCTGACAGAACAATTCAAAATCAGGTTCCCGGATCGTTTGCTGGAAGACCGGATAACCGTTTCGGTCATTATGCCGACAAACCGAGAAAGCCTGGAGATCAAGGAAGCTGTTCAAAGCGTTTTGAACCAAACATTTCAGGATTTTGAACTTATTGTCGTTAACGACGGCGGCCCGCGAGAGATCCAAAATACTGTCGAATCATTCCGCTCAAATAAAATCCGGTATTTTCGCCTGGATCACCGCGCCGGCCCGGGAGCGGCCAGGAACCAGGGGATCCTGGAGGCCCTAGGGAAATATTTGGCTTACCTGGATGACGATGATGTCTATTATCCCCATCATCTGGAGACGCTGGTTGGCCTTTTGAAAGAAAGCCAGTCCAAGTTCGGTTATACGAATATGGTTAAAATAATTGGATCCCTTAATCAAGGACGATTCAAGCCGAATCGAACGGACACTGTATGGGATGTCCCCTTCGATAGAGGCACCATGGTTTCCCGGGCTTACATGGGAACAAATACCGTTCTTCACGAGAAAGGGATCCTGGAGGAAATCGGGCTTTTTAATGAGAAGCTATTCCCTGGAGAAGATGAGGATCTCTGGATCCGTTGCGCCGCGCGCTATGATTTTAAGCATATTAGCCAGTGCACAAGCGAATATCGAAGAAAAGATGATAATAGCGTCAGGCTGCATGTGCTGGATTGCGCTTTTAATGGATTGCTTTATCGTAAATATTACGCCTTCTCCCGCGGGCAAATTGCCTTTATCAAATGCTTTCTGGCTCAAAATGACGAAAAACAGGCTGATGCGCTTTACCAGGGCATCAAGAAACAATATTCCCATAGTTTTAAAACGGTGTTTGTGGTTGAGCAGGTCATTAAAATCGCGAGGCATTTCAACGATAAGGTTTTTTTAAAACAACTCGCTCATGATTATCGTCATTTAAGCGCCGGACATTCCAAATAAACGCAAATGAGGAAGTAACCCAAAAGAAAGGTTTTTTCAATGCCTACAGTAAGCATAATTATGGCCACACATAATCAGGCGGATCTCATTGAAAAGTCAGTAAAATCCGTGTTAAATCAAACGTTTAAAGACTACGAACTGATCGTAATTAATGATGGTTCGACCGACAACACGGGCATGATTTTTCAAGAAAAAGTAAAATCAGAGAAAATTAGATATTATTATCAGGAGAACAAAGGGACGGCAAATGCCCGGAACAAGGGGCTAAGGCTGGCGGCGGGACAGTATGTTGTTTTTTTAGATTCAGATGACCTGCTGTATCCCGATTATCTTGAACGCCAGGTGGAAACAATTCGCGGGACAAAAAGTGACCTAGTCGCCTGTGACTTTAATTTGTTATATTCGGATGGGACAAGGAAAAAAGTTACTATTAACACTACGGAGGAAGACCAGTTTTATCAGGCAATCATTCAAAATCAAAGCCCTCCGGTTGCGACAATGATGAAAAAGAATGTTGTAACAGAAGCGGGGTTTTTTGACGAATCACTGCCTAGTGCTGAAGACTATGATTTGTTTTTGAGGATATTCGCCAGAGGTGCTGTTCTCGCGCGCACCCGTGAAACACTCTGTGATTATACTATTCATCCCCTGGGTAAATCGGCGCACCTTGAGAATATGATTAAAGATAAAACTAAAATAGTTAACAAGCTAAGCCGCATGTTGATCGAAAAACCGGACTTATTAAGAAAGGAGCAGCTAAAAGCGCTGATGGACAAAAATTTAATTTCTTTTCATCAATGCCTTGCCCTGAATATCGACACAGCTTCGGCCATGCCTGATGCTGTCCATTTTATGGAAAACCAATATTCAAAGCGGCGGGGGCTGGCGTCTTTTCTGGTCAAATATCTTGGCTACCCGCGCTATAACCGCCTTAGTTTCATTAAAAACAGTTTGTCGTGTAAAGGCTATGGAAAAATGCGCCTTGATCAAGAGCTGTCGTGGCGAAAAAAATGAATTGTAATTCTTTGGGAAACACTTATGCATAAAAAAATTCTATATTATTGGCGGTTTAAAAAAGAACAGCATCATATGCGGCGATCCATAAAAAGTGTCTTTACTGTCCGCCCTCAACGCTTTCGTCCACACCACATTAAGCCGGTCTATTTCTATGGATCATATGATTTGAGCTCATTTAAAATAACCGGAGCATACCCTCTGGAGGCTTTAAAAATGCTTAAAGTCAAAGCTTATTCCGGATGGAATGTTCCCCCGGAAGATTTAAAAAATTCTATTTTGGTTTTTGTAAAGCGCGGCATGCCAGCCAGTATCAAAAAAATTAAAGCTAACGGCAACAGAATAATCATAGATATGCAGGATAATTTTATCGAAAACGATGGAGCCTTAAATCCGAACTTTATAGGCCGTGATGTCGCGGATTATTTATTGTTTCCCAACCAGGCTTTGTTAGATAAGTTTTTATCTATAAAGCCTACGACATCAAAGTGTCTGGTTTTTCATGGATTTTGTGATCCCGTGATCTCCGCAATCTTCAAAAAGAAAAAGAAATCGTTTCTCCCAGGGCTGAGGTGCTGTTATTTCGGTTTTAAGTTTAATTTATCTCTTGATAAAATCGGCCAAGCAGAAAAAATCTTTAAGATCGAAGTGATCCCGCTGACCGAATCTAATTTTAATCAATGGGTGGAACAGCTGCGGCATTTTAATCTGCACATTGATTTGCGTCCCGTAAGCGAGGATAATTTGTATAAGCCATTAACGAAGGTATCCATAGCGGCAGAATGCCGTTCCAATATCTTGATTGAAAAATCGGCGCGCGTATTGGAAATGCTGCCTGAAGACTATCCGTATTTGATCGAGAATAATGATTTGGAAACAGCCATGCGTCGCGCGAAGGAGACCTATGGCACGCCTGTATGGGATAGGGCGCTTGAAATGATGGCCGATGTACGCGAAAAATACTCTTTTAGCAATCACATGCAAAAATTTATAGGATTGCTTCAAAGTTTGTCATAACAGGGTGATCAATGCTCCACTATATTATTAAATGTGGTCATATCGTTTGTTGCGTTTTAAGGGCGCTGTGCGGGGCAATCTTCCTTACCGGCATTCGAATTTTTTGTGGGGTTGGCAGGGGCAAGCGCAGGCTGACAGGAATGGTCCTTTTGGAACACATGGGAGACATCGTCGCTTCCGAGCCGATCCTTCGTTCGCTGCGCCGGCGGCATCCCCGGGATTATTTGGTTTGGGCGACCCAAAGGTCTTACGGGGATTTAATCCGGCACCATCCGGAACTTGACCGCGTTTTGAGTGTCCAATGCTATACGGAATGGAGAATCTTACAAAGACTCGGACTTTTTGATGATTCCTATGATTTGCATTTTGAGGGCTATCATTGCCCCGTTTGCGGGATTTATTTCGGAAAAAAGATGGGCGACAGAAGTTTAAATTTTAAGAATTACTATGACCGTGGAAACCTGCTCCGGGTTTTTTCCGATAGCGCGGGGCTGCCAGTTGAGAATGTGAGCCCGCGAATTTATATTCCGGAGGTGGTCGCCGCGAAAGTGGCTTCATGGGATATCCCCGCTCCTTACATCGTTATCCATGGCCGCGCAAGACAGGCACAGCGCGGCTGGCAGGACGGGAAGTGGATGCTTTTGGCACAGCGTATTTTGCAAAAAAACAACTATTCGGTTGTTGAAATCGGGTTGGAACCTGTTTTGAGTAACCAGGCGGATCCGCGGATTTTGAGTTATTGCGCACGGACCTCTCTTCTTGAAATGGCGGAAATCATCCGCGAGTCCCGGCTTTTCGTCGGCGTCGAAAGCGGGCCCGCGCACCTGGCCAATGCCGTCGGCACGTTCGGGGTCATTATCACGGGCAAGTATTTCGGATTTTCCGATTACCTGCCTTACAGCGGCGCTTATGCCGACGGGTCCAACGCGCGCATCCTGCGCCATGAGGGCCCCGCGGCTGAAACCGATCTGGAAGTGGTTTGGAACGCAGTATCTGAAAAGTTAATTTGACACAATGAACGATATGAATAAACGGATTCCCGACAAGACGACGGTGACCTTCCTTTTGAATATCCCTGCCGGAGGAGGGTGGGGAGGGTGCGAGGAGCGCCTTATAGAGAGGCTGTCCTTCGTGGATTATGATGCCCATCGGGTCATCCTTATGGTTAATCACAATCTTCTTTTCCCTGAGAAAATCCGGAATTTCGGAATACCCGTCGAAATCGTGAATTTTCCGTTTTCGCTCGAAGATACCCGGTTCTGGCCAAGGATATTAAAGATGTACAGACTTTTGTCCTCGACGGGGACCAAGAGAGTCATATTCGTGCATAATATTTTTCTCCAATTCGGCCTCGCCGACTTTCTGGCGGGATTTTTGGTAAGCCGCGGCCATGTGTATTCCTGGGAAGTCCTTTTGGCTCCCCGGCCTTTGCAGCGCGGGGAAGTAAAAAGCTCGGTGCGCTTCGGGATTTTTCGCGGGCTGGGTTTGTGGTGGTATAAGGAGATGGTCCCGATTATTTTACGCGGCTGGTTGTCGCGCGGGATTGTTGCCATCAGCCGGGATGTCAAAAAGCGCATGGTGAAGGAATATTTCTACCCCGAGAACAGGGTCCATGTCGTGACCAACGGGACGGAGCCGCGGAAGTATTGCCCCGACCCGGAAACCCGTGCCAAAATGCGCGGACAGCTGGGGTTTGCGGATGAGGATGTCATCATCCTTGGCGTCGGGCGCCTTTGCAAACAGAAGAGGTTCGAAAGGGCGATAACGGTCTTCGACGAACTCTGCGCTGTTGATCCCCGCGTCCGTCTCATTCTTATCGGCGACGGCGGCCTGCGCGGTGAGCTGGAAACATTGGCCGCGTCTTTGAAAAATTCGTCGCGGGTTCATTTTCTAGGATTCCAGCCGGACCCTGCGCGATATTATATGATGTCGGATATTTTTGTTTTGCCTTCGGAAAGTGAAGGTTTTTCTGGCGCGATGCTGGAGGCATTGTCCAGCGGATTGATTTCCGTCTTTACGGACGTTTCCGGCGTCCGGGATGTCATCGAAGATGGTGTCAACGGGTTTGTGGTGCCCCAGACGCGGGAAGGCGTGCGCGAGGGGCTGATCCGCGCCATCAGTCTGTCCCCGGAAGAACGGTTGAAGATGGCCGCGGCCGCCCGCCAGGACATTATAAAATATTTTAATAAAGAATCTTTAATACCAAAGGCCCTGAATATCCTGGGTGTCCGGTCGAAGCCATGAGCCCGGACACTCCGGGAGTGTCCGGCCGTCAGGCAAATGGACGCTGCCGGCGAAAAACGATAAAAAGGGACAGGCGCGTGCCCCCGGGATTCAGGTTGCTGCTATGAATAATCACCAGTGGGATAAAGTAAGAGAATCCGAAACCCGATATAAAGAAAAATCACTGCGCCGGATGAGCCAGAAAGAGTCCTTGGGTATTTTTCTTGGCCTGTATCAATTTGGCCAGGAGCTGCTGGATAAAAAATATTATTCTACTTTTGACCAGGCAAAGATTAAGTCTCTTATCCGGATACATTCCTTTGCCAAGGAGGTAAAATGAGGAACTCTTTTAAATATCAATTGAGGCACCTGGTGAATTTTCTTGAGGAAATGGAAGTTGACTATGCCGTCCTGGGAGGGATCGCTGTTTCAGTTTACAGCGAGCCGCGGATGACTCAGGACATAGACTTGAATATTGTCCTGGATATGGATGATTTGGCTGAATTCTTAAGAAAATCCCGAAAATACGGGTTTCGGCCGGTACCTCCCAATATAAATAAATTTGTAAATGAAACTGGCGTTATACCTATGAAGTTTTTCAAAGGCGGGGTAGCAGGCAAATTTGACTTTATTATCGCGCAGAATCCTGTTGAATTTGCCGGAATAAAAAGAGCTCGTTTCAAGAAAATACTTGATGTGAGAGTAAAAATAGTCGCCGCTGAAGACCTTTTGCTGCATAAACTGCTTAGCGACCGCCCTCGCGATCGGGAAGATGCCCAGGGGATTATTCTGCGGCAGGGTGAGAAACTGGACCTGGAATATGTGAGTACCTGGCTTAAGAAAATAGACAAATTAACATCTGCCCGGCATCTGCTTAAGGAATTTAAGGAACTGGTAAAAAATAGGGGGGGCTTAGCCATCCCTGTTTTCTTAAGACAACGGGGGGGCTATTAAGATCAACGTGCCAGGCACTTTTGAAGGGGACAGGCCTGCCTGCCCTGTGTGCCGACAGGCAAGCGGCAGGCAGGTTGAAGGTCGCGAAGGTCACAGGGTTCAGAAACTTGAACTGAACTTGAACTGTAGAGGAAATGAATTCTATGAGTGCTCCAAAAGAAACGGATAAAATCGCAGTTTTTAAAGGAAGAGGGGTCAGGAGGGTTCTTCTTGAGGGGAAATGGTGGTTTTCCGTGGTTGATGTTGTTTCCGTATTGACGGACAGTGACAATCCGCGCGATTATTGGTACAAGATGAAAATTAGAGAAAAAGACGAGGCGGATGTTCAACTGTCGACAATTTGTCGACAGTTGAAATTGACCGCCCCGGATGGCAAAAAAAGAGAAACGGATTGTACCGATACAGAAGGAATGAACCCGGACACTCCGGGAGTGTCCGGCCGCCTGAATTCGTTACGTGCCCGGGACCCTGATTTCCCTTGAACGATTTGATTTTTATGCTATATTTATGGCATGGCAACCTCCAAAAAGGAAGCAAATATGGAACTCGTAAGAAGATTTTTCCCAGACGCCCTTCAGAGTTATTTTCTGTTTGGCCCAAGAGGGACGGGCAAATCCACCTGGCTTAAGGATCGATACCCGGACGCTCTTTATATTGATCTGTTGTTACCGGATGTTTTCCGGGAATTTTCCGCGCGGCCGGAGCGTTTGTCCCATCTCATTGAAGGGCAAAGCCGGACAACCGTTATTGTTGATGAAGTTCAGAAAGTGCCGCAGGTTCTTCCGGTAGTGCATCAGCTGATCCAAAAAGGAAAAGGGTTAAAATTCATCCTAACAGGTTCAAGCGCGCGGAAGCTTAAGAGAACCGGAGTGGACCTTTTAGGCGGCCGGGCGGTCTTAAGGACAATGCATCCGTTTATGGCGAGTGAATTGGGCGACGGGTTTGATCTCAAGCGCGCTCTTGCCGAGGGGATGCTTCCGATCGTTTGGCGGTCGCCGGACCCCGCGGATGTCTTGCGAACTTATGCCGCGCTTTATCTTAAGGAAGAAGTTCAGATGGAGGGGCTTACGCGTAATGTCGGCAATTTCGCGCGATTTTTGGAATCGGTGAGTTTTTCGCATGGTTCGGTGCTTAACACTTCAGAGGTTTCGCGCGAATGCCAGGTGCCGCGAAAAGCCGTGGAGGGATACATAGAAATTCTCGAGGATCTTCTGCTCGCGTTTCGGCTGACGGTTTTCTCGAAACGGGCTAAAAGACATATTGCCCAGCACCCTAAATTTTATTATTTTGACGCGGGTGTCTTCCGTTCGCTGCGCCCTGGCGGGCCCCTGGACTTGCCGGAGGAGATCGCCGGAGCGGCCCTCGAGGGACTTGTCGCGCAGCACTTGCGCGCTTTTTGCGCCTACGATAACGGCGGCTATCAGATGTATTTTTGGAGGACAAAATCCGGAGTTGAAGTTGATTTTGTGCTTTACGGCCCTCAAGGGATTATCGCGATCGAAGTCAAAAGGACAGCCCTGATCAGGAATTCCGATCTCGCGGGACTCAAGGCTTTTAAGGAAGACTATCCGCAGGCGCGGTTATTTCTTGTTTATGGAGGCAAGGAGCCCCTCAAGATCGGCGGCATCCGTTATGTGCCGGTTGAGGATTGGCTTTTGAAGCTTAAACCCGGTTTTGAGTGGAAATAGCCCGGACACTCCCGGAGTGTACCTTGGCTTGACAGAAAGCTATTGATATAGTATCATTGGTTACAGTAACGGAGGTTGCTATAATGAAATTTTATGACCGAGAACACGAGCTGGCTGAGCTTAACAAGCTGCTGGGGCAGGCAAAAAGCGGTGCCCGGATGACCGTTTTGACCGGGCGCAGGCGTGTGGGCAAAACTTTGCTTTCGCTGGAGCTTGTCGCGCGCGCGAGGGAGCAAAAACACGTGTATTTCTTCGTGGCCAAGAAGTCGGAGGCGTTGCTTTGCGCGGAATACCTGCAAGAGATCAAACAATTATTTCCCGATGCTCCGGTTGTTGGAGAAATCCGTTCATTCAAGGATATTTTTCAACTTCTCTTGCGAATAGCTCAAAAAGAGCACTTTACGCTGATCGTGGACGAATTTCAGGAATTTTATAACATTAACCCGGCGATTTATTCGGAAATACAGAAATTATGGGATTTAAATAAAAGCCGTTGCCGGTTAAACGTCATATTTGTCGGGTCCGTATATTCCTTGATGCATAAAATATTCCAGAATTCCAAAGAACCGTTATTTAACCGCACGGACCGGATTCTTTCCATCAGTCCTTTCCCGGTCAAAACGATCCATATGATCCTTCATGACTACAAGGTCAAAGATCCCAAAGTTTTGTTCGATTATTATGTTTTTACAGGCGGGATGCCCAAGTATATTGATTTGCTTGTTGAGAACAAAGCCTTTTCATTGGATGGCATCCTTGACCTTATGATCGAAAGCAACTCCCCGTTTATTAATGAGGGCAAAAATCTGCTTATTGAAGAATTTGGCAAAGAGTACGGGACATATTTTTCGATTCTTGAGCTCATTTCTGCGGGAAAGACGGCCCGGTCGGAAATTGAGTCTATTTTAGAGTCCGATGTTGGCGGGTATCTCGACCGCCTGGAAAGGGATTACGCGATTATCGCGAAATACAAACCTATTGACGCCAAACCGAATTCAAGGTCCCAAAAGTACCGTATTGTTGATAATTTTTTGAATTTTTGGTTTCGTTTTATATATCGCAACCGTTCCGCGATTGAGACCGGAAATTTTGATTATGTTAAAGATGTGGTTAAACGGGACTATCCCGCTTATTGCGGGAGGGTGTTGGAACGTTTTTACCATGACCTCTTTGCCGGGACCAACCAATATAATCGTATCGGTTCCTATTGGGAAAAAGGGAACCGCAATGAGATCGACCTGGTGGCCATCAATGATATGAAAAAAGAGGTGGTTGTGGCTGAAATCAAGCTGAACAAGGAAAGGATAGATCTGGACGGGTTAAAAGAAAAATCGAAACGGATTGTTGCCGATTATCCGAGATACAAATTTCAATGGTTGAGTTTAAGTCTTCAGGATGTAAAGGATTTTTTATAGTCGATCAAGTCCGAAAAATCCGGCCGTTATCTTGTTGACCTCAACTACTTTTGGCATTAAGGGGACGGGGACGCGTACTTATTCCATTAAACAAAATGAAAGAATCCGAAACAACCGAATTCAAAAAATCCACCGCTGAGCTTAAAGGAGCGGCCATTTCTATTGTGGCAATGCTCAATAAACATGGCCGGGGAGAGGTGTATTTTGGTATCGATGATCATGGCAAGATTTTAGGGCAGACTATTGGACGGACGACGATGAAGGATGTGACGCAGGCGGTAGTGGATAATACCGAGCCGAAGGTTTTTCCGAAGGTCGAGGTTCGGCAGATTGATGGTAAAGACTGCATCGTGGTTGAGGCACATGGGATTAACAGTCCTTATTTCGCGTATGGCCGGGCGTATGTTCGCGTTGGCGAATCGGACAAGGCCATGAGCGCTCACGAGATCGAAACGCGCATGCAGAGCAAGAAAAAATTCCTTTGGGAAAGTGAGATTTCCAGGAAGACTCTTGCCGATGTCAGCGAAGAGATGGTTAAGGAGTTCATGCGCAAGGCCAAGGCCGCGAAACGTATCGATTTTGATTTCGTGGACGTTAAAACTACTTTGCACAAACTCAGTCTTCTGGATCGAAATCAGCTGACCCGGGCGGCCGAAATTCTTTTTTGCGATGAGAATTCTATGGAAGTTCAAGCCGCGATTTTCGCCGGAACAGACAAGCTGACCTTCCTGGATATCAAGTCGTTCAAAGGGAATCTTTTTAATTTGCGCCGGCAGGCCGAGATTTATGTCAAAGAACATATGAAGTGGCGGGCTGAATTAAAGGGAGGCCCACGGAAGGAAATTCCTGAAATTCCAGTTGAAGCTCTTCGGGAAGCTGTTGGAAATTCGCTCTGTCATCGCGACTTTTCTAATCCCAAGGGTAACGAGGTTGCGATATTTAAGGATCGGATTGAGATTTATAACCCGGGGTTATTCCCGCAGGAGATCAATCCGGAGGATTTTTTCACAGGTGGTGAACATTCTATTTTGCGTAATCCCTTGGTCGCGGAGACGATGTACAAATCCAAGGATATCGAGAGGTGGCCGAGTAGGCTCCCTTCGGGAGGGAAGCGGGATTAAGCGTATTCATGATGAATGTATTGCCGCAGGCGTCCGGGTTGAGTTTAAGCGGCTTAAAACCGGCTTTGTGGTGGTCTTTTACCGGCCAAAGTGGGAAGAAGGTGAGGGTTTTGAGAAAAGTAGGGAGAAAAGTAGGGAGAAAAGTAGGGAGAAAGTCCTTCGGTTCATAAGGGAAAATTCGGCAATTACTACACAAGAAATTGCGCAAATTCTTGGATTGAGCCTTAAGGGTGTTGAGAAAATTATTCGAACCTTGAAACAGGAGGAACGTTTACGCCGTATTGGCCCCGATAAAGGCGGACATTGGGAGATCGTGGTTGACGAGCATAAGTGACAGTCACCGGGCAGGGGACAAGGTACACTCCCGGAGTGTACTGGCGCATTGAACAGCTAAAATCAATTTGAGCCACTTCCTACAAGGAAGTGGCTGGAGCTGATTACGTTTATTACGGAAAGGTATTTACTTATGACGGAAAATTTAAAAATCCTGGTCGTCGCCCCGGAAGTGCCGGCGCGGGACCGGTCCTCCGGGGAGTTGAGGCTTTACACGATCTTAAAGATTTTGTCGGCGCGATATCATATTGTTTTTGTGGCGTTGAACCCGCGCGGTGATCAACGGGATGGACAGTATCGCCCGGACCTTGAGGCGCTGGGGCTTGAGGTTTATATCCGGAACTATTCCTTTAGAAAGATTCTTTCAACGCATAAGTTCTCGGCCGCGTTTATTGAATTTTATTTTACGGCGGAGCATTGCTTGTCGAATATCCGCATCTTACAGCCGCGGTGTCCTATTATCGTGGACAGTGTGGATATCCACTATTATCGGGAATGGCTTAAATATAAGGTGACGGGAGTTCAAAAAGATTTAGAAAAATCAATTGAAACTAAAAAGCGGGAACTTATTGTGTATAAGCGGGCGGACGTGGTGGTCGCGGTGACGCGGGAAGACGCGGATGTGGTTCTAAGGGAAGACCCAGCCATCCGGTTTGAAATTGTTCCTAATATCCATCCGATCGTGGAGGGCCCGAAGCAAAGTAAAAGCAAGAATGATTTGATTTTCATCGGCAGTTTCAAGCATGACCCGAACACGGACGCGGTCAAATATTTTTGCCAGGATGTTCTTCCTCTGGTTCACAAAAAGCATCCGGCTGTCAAAGTGAGGATTGCCGGGGCTAATCCGCCGGATGAATTAAAGCGGTTAGCCGGCCCATATGTCGAATTCCTGGGGTTCGTCCCTTCGGTGACACCCTGTTTACAAGAAAGTTATATTTCCATCGCGCCGTTGCGCTTTGGCGCCGGGATGAAGGGGAAGATCGGGGAAGCGATGGCGCATGGCCTGCCGGTGGTCACCACTTCCATCGGCATCCAGGGGCTTGATTTGAAACATGGAGAAAATATTATGATTGGGGATACCCCGGGGGAATTTGCCGACAGCATCCTTGAGTTAATAACAGATGAACATCTGCATGCCAGGATATCTGGAAACGGGATGAATTATATCAAAGCAAACTTTACGCCGGAGACGATCCGGGGGGAGATATTAAGGATCTTTGAAAATATCGAATCCAGACCGGTTAAAAAAAATTCCGCCTCTGAAAAACTGCGGTTTTTAACTCAATACATCACTCAAAAATATTTAAAAAAGGAGCCGGCATGATCCGTGAATTATTGAAATACAAGGATTTACTGTTTATGTTAACCTTCCGCGATATCCGCATACGGTACAAGCAGGCGGCCATGGGCTTTCTCTGGGCCATTTTTATGCCGATTGTCGCCGTCGCCGCCGGTATCTTGATCAAAAAAGCGATGGCGGTTGTTTCGGGTCAATATATTGATATGCTGGGTGTTGTCTCGATATCGGTCAAGGTCTTGCCTTGGACTTTCTTTATCAACTCCTTAAAGTTCTCGGTGCAAAGTCTGGTCGGCAATAGCAACCTGGTAACCAAAATATATTTCCCGAAAGCCGTGTTGCCGTTGGCCTCCATATTCGCCTGTTTTTTTGATCTTTGTATCGCGGGCATTGTTTTAGTCGTGCTTTTGACAATTATCAAATTGGGGGTCAGCATCCATCTGTTATGGGTGCCGTTAATATTATTGTTTTTATTGCTTTTTACGGCGGGGGTCGGGCTGTTGTTGTCCGCGGGCAATTTATTTTTCCGGGATGTGAGATACGTTGTTGAGGTGGTTTTGATGTTCGGGATATTTTTTACGCCTGTTTTTTATTCGGCCAGCCATTTCGGCAATTGGAGCCATCTGTTGTTATTGAACCCGGTGGGAAGTATCCTGGAATCGATCAACAGCGCTGTGGTCTTGAAGCAAATGCCGGATTTGTTTTGGCTTGGTTACGCCGGGTTTTGTTCCGTTACCGTTTTTATCGCGGGGTTGAATTTCTTCCATAAAAAAGAACCTTTATTCGCCGAGAATATCTAAATCAAGGCCGTCCCTCTAAATATCTTAAGGACGAGCCTCGTCATTTTCTTGATAAAAGGAAATGGCGAAAATGACGGGAGTTATGATGCAGAATCCAATTGAATTTACGAACGTCTGGAAGAAATTCAGGAAGGGGGAGAAGTTTAATTCCTTAAGAGACGCGATCCCGAATCTATTCCGCAAGCGGACCGCGAAAAACGTTAAGGATATTACCCTGGAAGACATGGAATTCTGGGCCGTTAAAGATGTGAATTTTAACGTCAAAAAGGGCGAGGTCGTTGGCGTTATCGGGCCCAACGGGGCGGGCAAGAGCACCATTTTAAAATTGTTGTCCGGGATCATTGTCCCTAACAAGGGAAGCATGAAGGTTACGGGCCGGCTTTCGGCCCTGATCGAGGTGACCGCGGGGTTCCATCCCGAATTAACGGGCCGGGAGAATGTTTATTTGAACGGGACGATCCTCGGGATGAAGAGAAAAGAAATCAGTGAAAAATTTGATGAGATCGTGGAATTTTCCGGCATAAGCGAGTTTATTGACACGCCGGTCAAAAGATATTCCTCGGGGATGTATTCACGCCTCGGTTTCTCGGTGGCGGCGCATGTCAACCCGGATGTTTTGTTGGTTGACGAAGTATTGGCGGTGGGGGACATCGCCTTTCAGGCCAAATGCGCCGAAAAGATGAGAGAGCTTCTCCGTTCCGGCGTAACAATCGTTCTTGTTTCCCACAATATCGCGCTCATTGAAAATTTATGCAGCCGGGTTATTCTCCTTGGCAGGGGAGAGGTTTTAAAGGAAGGGGCGCCGGAGAAAGTTATCCCCTATTATGAAAATCTGGTTTTTCAACAGCAGGAAAATGAGCTCAAACAAAAACTGAAGTCGTCAGATTATAAGGTCAAAGTGACGGATGACCTGGCCGTTGATATTTCGAATGTTATCTTGCTGGGTGAAAACAATGAAGGCAAAGACAGTTTTTGTGCCGGAGAAAATTTTACCGTTAAGGCCGAGTACAAAACTCAAAAGAAGATCGAGAACCCTGTGTTTGCCCTGGAGATCATCCGGGCCGACGGCGTTTTATGCTGTTCTTCCAATACGAAAGAGAAAAGTGATCTCGGTGACTCCATCGAGGGAAAAGGGGGGTTCAAAGTCAATTTGGGGAAACTCGATCTGTGTCCCGGGATATATGCCGCCAAAGTTTCAATATGGGACAGGGACATGATCCATCCCTATGTTATCCGCAAAGACAATATTTTCCGAATAGAGGTTAGCGGGGTTAAAAACGCCGACGGTGTCTTTTTGAAGGATATGGACTGGCAAGTTACAGGAGCTTGAACCTTGACGCTTTCGCGGAGGAAGGATGATGATGTTTACCGGGATTGAACAAGCTATCGCGGATATTCAACAAGGCAAGCTTATTATTGTTGTCGATGACGCCCGTCGTGAAAACGAGGGCGATTTTATAGGAGCCGCGGCGAAAGTGAGCCCTGAAGCGATCAATTTTATGACGCGTCATGGGCGGGGCGCCTTCATCGCGGCATTTTGTGAGCCGGGGCGTTGCGAAGAATTGGGCATCCCGCCACAACGGACAGATATCGAAAATACGGAATTCAACAAGACACAAATGATGGTCTCCGTTGACGCGGCCGCGGCGAATTCCGGAAGTTCTGTTTATGACCGGGCATTAACGATGAATATATTGGGAAGTTCTTGCGCGGAAACCGGGGATCTGCGAAAACCGGGACATGTGATCCCGATCGAGGCGGCCTGGGGAGGGATCCGGGAACGTCAGGGACATACGGAGGCCGGGGTGGAAATTGTTAAATTAGCCGGCTTTAAACCCGCGGTGGCGGTTGATCTTGAGATTTTGAATGATGAGGGTCATATGGCAAGGCCGAAAGAACTCTTTGAGATCGCGAAAAAGTTTAATCTTTCCATTATCAATATCGAACAAGTGAAATCTTTCGTGGAGAAACAATGAAAGCCCTCATTACGGCGGCAGGTAAAGGGACACGGCTGACGAACATAACCCGGAACGGGAACAAATGTCTTCTAAAGATACAACAACAGAGTTTGCTGGAGATCTCCATCAAGCATCTGAATGACAGCGGGATAGGGAAAATTGTTATCGTCACCGGCCACGCGTTCGATCAAGTGAGGGAAGAACTTTTTTCAAAAGCTGATTTCGCGCACAATCCGTTTTATGAAGTTTCGGGTATCTTGCCATCCCTGTGGTTGGCACGGGGATTGATCGGCAGGGAAGATTTCGTGTTTATTACCGGGGACTCGATTTACCATCCGGACATTTTAAAGCGGTGTATCGACGCTCCGGGGGACATCGTCATTTGTGTCAAAACGGGAAAGTGTGACGCGGAGGCGGTCAAAGTCATTATCCATGAAGGCGGCATTGTTGATATGGGGAAGGATATCCCGCCTGACCAGGCAAATAATGAATTTATGGGGATGATGAAAGTCAGTCCAGCAGGCAACCGTCTTGTTTTTGACATGGTCGACCAGTATTTACGGGACGGGCGGTTGAACGCTTATTTGTCGGATGTTTTGATGGAACTTCAGCGGACTGGGACAAGGATCGATTTTATCAATACCAACGGGGATCCGTATATTGAAATCGATACGCCGGAAGATTATGAACAGGCCAAAAGATGTTTTGATAATGTTTCCCATGGATAACATCCGGGCATTTCTTAAAAAGATATATTTTATACTTGAGGGCGGGTTGCTCAAGTTTAAGACCAGGAAGGACATTCTGTTTGTTGTTGAGAATGAACTTATGTTCAAGTATGCTTACGAGGTTTATCAACAGCTGTCAGGTGACAAACGGGTCAGGCTATGGTTTTGTGTGGTCTATCCAGAGCGCTTCAATGACGTGTCAGAAATGAAGAAAAGGTTCAAGGCAGGAATCGTTCCCTATGGATTGGCCCGGAGGATAAAGTGGGACCTGATCCTTTATCCAAACCACGGGCCTTATTTCCGTAACGATTGTCCGAAGATCTATATCGGGCACGGGCTTGGTTCAGGAAAAGTGGGGCGGATAAAAGACCATTACGTTTTTGGAAAATATTCTCTCAATGGAAACGGCCGGGTCATTTACAAAAAAATATTCCTGGCCGGTGAACATGTCAAAGAACAAGTCCGGAAACATTACCCCGTATTTTATCCCCACGTCAAGGTTGTCGGGAGTCTTCTGGGAGACCGGCTTGTTAACGCGGACATTCAAAACAGCGTGAGATCCACCGCGCCAAACCTGGACCGCGGGAAAAAAACAGTGATGCTCGCGTCATCCTGGGGCCCGCATTCCTTGATCCAAAGCCAGAAAAATAAAATAGCGCGAGGGGTCCGCAATCTTGCCGGTGAGTATAATGTGGTCATTTCGCTCCACCCTAACAATTTTAACAAAATTCATTTTGAAGGGGTTGATTTGGCGCAATTATTTTCCGAAATGGAGCATGAGAATGTTCATATCCAAAAGCCCGGAGACGATGGGCATCTTCTGTTACCCTTCGCCGATGTGCTTGTCACGGATATGACCTCTTTAGGCCTCTATTTCCCGCTTTTAAACAAGCCCATCATTTTTTATGACAGCCCCGGACAGGAATATTTTCCCGACAGCCTTAACCAGGAATTGAGGAAAGCTTCCCATGTGACAAGGGATGTTTCTGATCTGCGCTCCGATGTGCGGGAAGCTCTGAAGAATTTTGATAAAGAAAAAATGGAGGGATTGGCGGAAAGGACATTCAGCTATCGGGGCCGGGCCCGGGAGAGGTATTCATATGAGATATATGAAAGCCTGGGGCTGAAACAAAAATTATGAACATTTGTTTTTTATGCCGCAATTTTCATAAAGATTCTGGAGGGACCGAGACCTTTACGGTAAATTTTACCAGGGCTTTGGCCGAAGCGGGACACTGTGTTCATATCCTCTGCCAGGACAGGGGTGATCTTAACAGGGGGCGCCTGGGCGGCCCGCCCCCCTCCATGGATTCATTAGAACCGGGCGAGGCTCGCCCGCCGGAAGCGGGCGGCAGCGTATTCGTCCACCACGTGAAGTTCAACGACCACCCCTTCCCCGGAGCCTGGACGGTTGAGAAATATTTCCCCCTGGAAGATCTCCGGTATTCAAGCGCGGTCGCCAGGACGATCGATGCCGTCCATTCGCGATATCCTTTGGACATCATTGAAACGTTCGATTATTTCCGGCAGGGATTTGTTTATGCCCGTCGGCGCCGCCGCGTTCCCGTTTTCTTGCGTTTGCACGGGTGGTTCTTTAACCGGACCCAGGGGAGGGTGGACCCTTGGCCTACTCTGAGTTTTAAAGAGAAGATATCCTGGAGGATGCAGAGGGATACGCTGATCAAAGCCGATGGTGTGGCCGCTGTCGCGGCTGATACAGGGGACTTTGTGAAGCAGGTGTGGAGGATCAACCGGGATATCAAAACAATCTATAACGCGGTCGATTCTCAAAGCTTTGCTCCGGGAGGGGAAAAGGACCCCTGCCAGATTCTGTTTTCCGGGCGGCTTATTCCCAGAAAGGGCATCGATGTTCTGGCCGAGGCCATGCCTCTGGTCATCAAGGAATTCCCCGGCGTCACATTGGCTGTCGCGGGGGCCGACGCGTTGTCTGATAATGGAATACAAAATAGTCAGATGTTGCGAGATCGGATCGGCCTAAAACATGTGGAATATTTAGGACAACTCACTCAGGATCAGTTAAAATTCTGGCTAAGAAAAAGCTCGATCCTTGTTATGCCTTCTTTGGATGAGGCTTTTCCCATGAGCGCCCTGGAAGCGATGGCCTCGGGGTGCGCTTTGATCGCTTCGGCGGTGGGAGGGTTGAAAGAATTAATTGACCATGAAGAAGACGGCCTTTTGGTTGATCCCGGGAATGCTCCCATGCTCGCTAACGCGATCGCGCGTCTGTTAAAGGACCCTGCGTTATGCCGGGATCTGGCCTCAAAAGGCCTGGAAAAAGTCAGGACAACTTATTCTCATAAAAGATTGGTGGAAGAGTCGATGGAGAGTTATCGTACGGCTATTAAAGCTTGGACTAACCCGGAGCAGTTCTAAATGAAGCCCAAAGTGAGCATAATCATCCCCACGTATAACCGCGCGCATTATATCGGCGAGTCGGTGGATAGTATCCTCGCGCAGACGTTTAAAGACTATGAAATCATCGTCGTTGATGATGGATCGACGGACAATACCCGCGAAGTCTTAAAAAAATACGGCGGCAAGGTTCAATACGTTTATCAGAACAATGCCGGCCCGCCGGCGGCGATGAATACCGGCGTGCGTAAAGCAAAGGGCGAGTATTATTTGATCCTCGGGGATGATGATGCCCTGATGCCCGATATGGTTGAACGACAAGTCGAGGTCCTGGATAAAAATCCTGATGCGGCGTTTGTCTGTTCGGGGATCCATTTTGTTGATGCCGACGGCGAAATCTATAAGACGTCGCGGGACGGCCGCGCCCGGGAGCGGTCATTCAAAAGCCTGCTTTTTGATAATTTTGTCTGGCATTTGACCGCGTTGGTCCGGCGCAGTGTTTCCGAGGAGATGGGGCACTTCGATGAAACCCTTTTGACAACCCATGACCATGATCTCTGGATCCGCATGGCGATCAAATACCGTTTTGAATACACAGACTTGCCGCTCGCGAAGTTCCGCAGGCATCCGGGGAATTACAGCAAAACCCTCGGACTTCATCTGAAAGATCATTTGGCGATATTGAATAAACCTGTTGTCCGTGAGCGCCTGACTTTTCTGGAGTGGGCAAAGTTCAGGGCAGTTAATTATTATCGCTTTGCCATGTTCTACGCGCGCACGGGACAATGTTTTAAGGCTTCCTGTTGTTATTGGACCGCGGTTTTAAATCATCCATTTGTCGGCGCTTATTTTTGGACCCACGAAACAGAGAAAATGCGTTTTTCTTTGCCGTATCGGGTGCTGAAGCCCTACCTGATGCCGTTTTATTATTCGCTTAAAACTCCGGTTTTAATGTATCTAGACCTTTTCGCGGAAAAGAATGAAAAAGAGTTCGAAAATGGGTCCGCCATTCAAAAAGATAATCTTGTGTGAGCAAGATGAGGCATGGGTTTATGCGTAAAGTCAGCGTTTTGGTCCCGTCATATAACGCCTCGCGCTATCTGTCGCAAGCGGTAGATAGCGCGCTTAATCAGACGTTTCAGGATTTTGAGATTATTATCATTGATGACGGGTCAACGGATAATACCAGAGAGATCGTTGAAAGATATTTAAAGCGGGCGCCGGATAAGATCCGGTATATTTACCAGGACAACCAGGGCCTGGCCCGCGCGCGCAATACGGGACTGCGGCACGCGCGAGGGGAATACGTGGCCCTCCTGGACGCGGATGACGTCTGGCTGCCGGCGCGCCTGGAAGAGACGGTCAAAATTTTGGACGCCGACAGTTCGGCAGGCATCGCGCACGCCAATATTACGAGGATTTCGGAGACGGGAGATAAACTGGATACGCCCCGGCGCGACGCGCGGTATTTGTCGGGATATATCTTCGAGAATATCTTTTTGCGCGACGCGCATTTATCCTGCCCGACGGTTTTATTTCGAAGAAAATGCTGTGAAGAGGTCGGGGGCTTTGACCCGGGCCTGACGAGATTGGGCTGTGAAGACCGCGAACTGTGGTTACGGATTTCTCAAAAGTTCAAAATTCAGTATATCGACAAAGTCCTGGCGCTTTACCGTGTCAGCGGCAAAAGCATGAGTCAGGATAAAGAAAAAATGATGCAGGCGCGCATGTATGTCATTGATAAGTTTTGTCCGGCGGATGGGGGCAATCGACAGCTCAGACGAAAAGCTTTGGCCAAAATTCACCATGACCTTGGTGATGAATTGCTGTTTGAACAAAAATTTAAAGATTCACAAAGGCAGTATTTTAAATCCATAACTTTGAACCCGTTTTCGGCCTGGTCATGGATTAATTTCTTCAAAGCCTTGTTAAAAATAAAGGTTAACCATGCTTGACAACCTTAAGGCAGATATCAAACGGTACGTTAAAGATCCGCGCACAAAAGAAAATATTTATTTAATTTTTGAGCAGGGGATCTGGGCCGTTGCTGTGTATCGGTTTGGCCGTTGGGTGCGAGGGGTGCGGGTTCCCGTTATTTCTTCCCTGTTCAAAATTGTTGCGTTCTTATTATTCAAGCTCACAGAAATTATCGCGGGCATATCGTTGCCCGCCAGCGCCGACATCGGTAAAGGGTTCTATGTCGGGCATTTTGGCGGTATTATTTTGCATAGCGACGTTAAAATGGGCGAAAACTGTTCGATCGGGCCTGGGGTATTGATCGGCACGCGTGGTTTAGGCAATACCGGCGTCCCGGTCATCGGCAATAACGTCTATATCGGATCAGGCGCCAAAATTCTGGGCGGCATAAAAATCGGCGACAACGTCAAGATCGGGGCTAACGCCGTTGTATTGTCGGACGTCCCCGACGGCGCGACCGCGGCCGGCGTCCCCGCTAAAATCATAAAATCATAAAGGAAAACTGATATGGGCTTCGGGATATTGGCAACGATTAAAAGCTTCGCCCCTTGGGTTCTTTACCTGACAGTGATCGCGGCATTTTTTGCCGGACTAACGGGCAAGGTCCGCTGGCCTCTTTTGGTTATTACATTCCTCCTCCCGCTGCGCAATGTGGTGGAACGTTTGTATGAGTTTCCCCTGGGGAACCAACTCCTTGACATCCTTATCGGCGGCATGTTGATCGGCTGGCTCATATCCGCGGCAACGGAACGCAAGAAATTCATGGAACGTTCGTCCATCAACGGGATGGCCATTGTATTAGTCCTTTATCTGACATTCACCCTTTTGATCGGGAACAACTCCCTGACGGGATCAATAGCTTTAGACCCCGGGGACCCGCGCGTTCAAGATTGGAAGAATTTTTGTCTTCTGCCGTTATTATTTTTCCTGACATTGAATAATATCACCGACAAAAAATGGGTCTTGCGGGTATTGGGCGTTATGTGCTTTGCCATGATTATCATGGCTTATTACACCGTGAGTCAAGTCGGCATGTTCTCGGCGCTTGTATCCAGAGAAAAAATCACCGGGACGTTCGTCTTTTTAGGGCCGAATGAAGTCGCCGCCTTTTTGAATCAATACACCATCATTCTCATGAGCGTCTATTTCTTTATGAAACGAAAACCGATAAAATTGATTTTATTGGGGCTCATCTGCGTTAATCTTTATTGCGTCCTGTTTCTGTATTCGCGCGCCGCTTATGCCGGATTGGCCATAGGCCTATTTCTGTTGTTCCTGTTTAAAAACAGAAAACTACTCCTGCCGCTCATCATGGTCCTGCTGCTTTGGCAGGTTGTTTTGCCGGAGAAAGCGATCGAGCGCATCGAAGGCACCAAGACCGAGTACGGAGAACTTGATGAATCCTCCGAAAGGAGATTGGTGGTTTGGCAAAAAGGGCTGGAAATTTTTAAGGAAAATTCCGTGGTTGGCATCGGGTTCGGCGTGTTCCGGACTTTAGGGTACGATTTGGGAGATACGCACAATATCTACGTAAAAATTCTCGTTGAGCAGGGACTCGTGGGATTACTCATTTTCTTATTAGTTATTCTCGCGTTTATGATCGAAGGTTTCCGCTTATATAAGAAAGGGGATGATGACTTCAGCAAAGGGCTGGGATTGGGACTTTTTGTGTGCATGTTCGTGCTTTCGGTGAATAATTTCTTTGGGGACCGTTGGAGTTATTTTGAGCTGAGCGGTTATCTATGGATTTTCGCCGGTTTAGTGGCGCGGCTCAATATTATCTCCAGCGAAGAAAACAGACCAGCCCGACCTGCCAAAAAGAAATCTACTAATTTAAAAAATCCGTACATCAGGCCTGCCTGATTCGGACACTCCCGGAGTGTCCCGGCTCATTTTTTTGTGCAGTGTACTGCACAAAATAGCAATATCTTGTGCAGTAAGTTTTACCCCAGATTCTTTCGTGCGGCCTCTTCGGGGTAAATCTTGCTATTGCAAAATTGGGGATAAATTAAAAGAACATTGCCAAAGGACGATTTGTCTCATATACTATGTTTAAGCCTAATCTACGATACTTAGGGACAATCTATGAGAATGAGACAAAAACTTAATGGCGACATAGTGAATTTTACCAATGCCCAGAGAGTCCTTTCATTTTTCGCAGAGGATTCTCACAAGGAATTTCTGGCTTTAGAAATTCAAAAGGCCACCGGCTTAAGCAAGGCCGGGGTTTACCGTGCCCTGGATGAATTAGCTTGCCAGCAGTTGATCAAAAAACATAAAAGAGGACGGTTTGTGCTCTATTCAGCGATTACCGATGATTGCGTCCTTCGTCAGTTTAAAGTGTTAAAGACAGTCATTTTTTTAAAAAAATTGGTTCGGCAGCTTAAAGCATCTTCGCGCAAGATTATCTTTTTTGGCAGTGCGGCAAGAGGGGAAAATCGCAAAGATAGTGACCTCGATTTGCTGATTGTTTCCAAGGATCCTGAAGTTACGGAAAAGATCGTTGCCCATTTTAAGTCAAAGCGAAAAATTCAGCCTGTAATCAAAACATCGACCCAACTGGTTCAGATGGAGGAGAAAGATAAGGAATTTTTTGACGAAATTAACAGTGGCATTGCATTATGGGAAGAAGGCGATGAGCATCGATTATGAGAGTTGTTTAAAGAAAGGGAAAATTCGTTCCTTTAGTCGAGGGAAAGGATTAGCCAATAAAGAACTTCAGGCCGCTTCTGCTGATTTGGAGAGATCCCAAAAAACGTTCAAGGATAACGACTATAAATGGGCCACTGTTCAGCTTTATTATTCCATGTTTCACAGCGCCAGAGCCCTTTTATATTTTAAAAATTTGCGCGAACATAGCCATTTTTGTCTGATTGCCGCTATTCAAACATTATACGTTAAAACCAAGCAACTCCCTGTGACTCTTCTTGAAGCCTTGAAAAAGGCCAAGAATTTACGAGAGGATGCCGATTATTACGACCGTTGGTCCGAAGAAGGATACCGGAAGTTGTTGAGTGCCGCGGAAGATTTCCTCAATAAAGCGAATCAAATCATTTCCGACCAGAAATCCCAAGTTGAATAATCTCAGAGAGTTCTAATCGATTTAATGAACACCCCTCAAGCAAAAACTAACATACTTCTTTTAACCGACTGCCTGGCGGACCTGACAGGCGGGGCGGAGCGCCAGATCTATGAGCTGGCGAAAGGCCTCGACAAGGATAAATTCAACGTCACTGTTGCCAGTCTCGAATGCGTCGGGCAGGCCCCGCGCCAGCTGGTCGAGGGCATCGGCTGCCGGTTGGAAACCTTCCGGGTTGTCCGCGTCTACGGCCTTTCGGGATTTATTCAGGGTTTAAAATTCTTCCGGTTCCTTAAAACCGCCCGCGTTGACATTGTGCAAACATATCATTTCAGCTCCGATATCTGGGGAGTTTTTTGGGCGCATCTGGCCGGTGTGCCCGTCATAATTTCCAACCGCCGGGACATGGGGTTCTGGCGTAAAAACCATCATGCGCCCGCTTACCGATTCATCAACCGATGGGTTAAAAAGATCGTAACGGTCACCGAATCGGTCAAAAAAATGGTCATTGAAACCGAAGGCGTGGCGCCGTCAAAAGTGGAAGTCATTTGCAACGGCGTGGATGTGTCAGTCGGACGTCAGCCGTCAGACGTCAGAAGTTTAAAAGAAGAACTGGGCATTAAAGAAAATGAGCTCGTGGTCATCCACGTCGCCAACCTTAAGCCGGTCAAAGGTCATCGCTTCCTTCTGCGCGCTTTCGCGGAAATCATCCGACAAGTGCCCCATGTAAAATTACTGCTTATTGGGAAGGATGAGCTTAACGGTTCTTTGCACCGGCTGGCCTCGCAGTTGGATATCGCCAATAATGTTTTATTTTTGGGGACACGCCAGGATGTCCCTGACCTGCTGTCGGCCGCGGACATTTGTGTTTTGCCTTCGTTAAGCGAAGGGATGTCCAACGCGATCCTGGAATACATGGCCGCCGGAAAGCCGGTCGTCGCGACCAACGTCGGAGGGAATCCGGAATTGATCAAAAACGGATTCAACGGATTTCTGGTAGCCGTGGAAAACGTCGAGGAGCTTAAAAATGCCCTGCTGGCACTCATCAAAGACGCGGGGAAGCGCCAGGCCATGGGCGCCAATGGTTTTACGCGGGTCAAGCAGGAATTCTCAATGGAAAAGATGGTCCGGAAATACGAAGAATTGTTCAATCCGGGATCATTATCATGAAAATCCTTCATTTTATCAGCAGCGGCGGGCTATTTGGGGCGGAGCAGGTGATGCTGTCCTTAAGCCGGTACGCCAGGCAAAACGGGATCGAGGCTGTTATCGGCGCGATCCATGACCGGCGCGACCCTCACCTGGAAATTATTGAAAAAGCCCGGCGCGAGGCGCTGCCGACGGTCGTTTTCAAAAGCCGCGGCTTATTGGACATCAATACGATCCGCGAATTACGGAATTTTCTTAAAGCTGACAACATCGATGTGCTGCATACGCATAATTACAAATCCGACTTTCTCGGCCTGATCGCGGCAAGGATGGCGAAGATACCCGTTGTCGCTACCGCCCACGGGTTCACGGATATGACCCGGGCCGTCACCTTTTATGAGAAATTAGACCGCTGGCTGCTGTCCTCATTCTTTGATCGCGTGGTTGTGGTCACATCGAAAATCTTTCCTCGTTGGCAGGGGGAGAGAAAAAAGGTCATCGCCAACGGCATCGATATCCATCCATTCACCGCCACAAACGTCGACCGCGCCAAAATCCGGGCACGCTATGGCATGAAACCGGAAGATTTTGTGGTCGCGACCGTCGGGCGCTTAAGCAAAGAAAAAAATCAAGCCCTGCTCGTCAACGCGTTTATGCCGCTGGCCAAACAAAACGGCCGCCTCAAATTACTGATTATCGGCGACGGGCCACAGCGGCAAAATTTAAAAAACCTGGTCACTCAGCTTGGGCTCACCAGCCAGGTCATATTCACCGGGATTATAACCGAAACGGCCGCTATGTATCGCGCCATGGACATTTTTGCTTTAAGCTCTCTGGCTGAAGGCGTTCCCATCACGCTTCTGGAGGCCATGGCGTCTAAAGTCGCGGTGGTGGCGACCAAAGTGGGGGGCATCCCTGATATTATCCGGGATACTGAAACCGGCCTGTTAGTGACATCGCAAGACGCCGACGATTTAACACAAGCGTTAAATTCTTTAATGACCGATAAGAGCAAACGGCAAATGTTAACCGCGGCGGCGTTTGACTTTGTCCGCGCCAACTATTCGCTGGAGCAGATGGGCCAGGCTTATCAAAAAATTTATACAGAGGTATTACACTAAAATGCGTCTATTATTTTTAGCGCCGAGGGTGCCATGGCCGGCGGATACCGGTGGGAAAATCCGCACCGTCAATATCCTCAAGCAGATGACAAAATTCGCCCAAATCCATTTGGCTTGTTTTTCCTTCGAAGAAAATGATCCGGGGCACGCGAAAGAGTTAAAAAAACTGGGCATTGCCGTAACACTCGTTCCCGCGCAGGATCCGGGGATGATACCAAAGGCCGCGGGGATAATGTTAAATCCCATCCCCTGGTCCGTCGCCAAATATTATTCAAAGAATATGGAACGGGTCTTAAAGTCTCTCCATCAAACCCATCCCTTTGACGCGGTTCATACCGACCACGCGCACATGGCACAGTACAGCCATTGCTTTAATAACCGGCCTTGTATTATCGATGAGCATAATGTTGAATATAAAATTCTGGAACGGTGCGCGGAAGTTGAAAAAAACCTCCTCAAAAAAATCATCTATGCCACGCAAGCGGATAAGATGAAAAACTTTGAGACCCGGCAGATCCGGATGTGTTCACGCTATCTCGCTGTATCGGATGATGACCTCCGTCTGCTTGACGAATTGGCCGGAACTCAAAAAAAAGGGAGGGGACACGTTATCCCCAACGGCGTGGACGTAGATTTCTTCCAGGGTTCAAACGCTCCGCCCAGCGGCTCGGAAGACGCCCTGGCGTTCACCGGTTCCCTGGACTGGCTTCCCAATGATGACGCCGTGGTCTTTTTTTGCCGGGAGGTATTACCGCTGATCTGGCAACAGAATACAAGCGTGAAGTTTTACATCGTTGGGAAAAATCCTTCAGCGACGGTCAAAAAATTGGCCCAAAAAGACCCCCGTATCGTTGTAACCGGACGGGTCGATGACGTGCGCACCTATATCCAGCGGGCCAAGGTCTTTGTCGTCCCCATCCGCGTCGGCGGCGGGACGCGCCTGAAGATCCTGGAAGCGATGTCGATGCGAAAGGCCGTTGTATCGACCACCGTGGGGGCGGAAGGCATTGCCTGCACCAGGGATGTCGATATTGTCCTTGGGGACACACCCCAGGCATTTGCCCAGAAGGTGATCGTTCTGTTGAAAGACCAACAAAAAAGAGAGACATTGGGGACCGCCGCCCGAAAGCTCGTTTTGGAAAATTACGATTGGCGCGTTATCGGTAAAAAGTTGAACCAGATCTATGAGGATATAACAAATGCCCGGCAGCAATAAGCATAAAATAACTTTTTTAATGGCTGGCTTGGTAACAGGGATCCTTGTCGCCGGTTTGGGCGGCATGCTCATCCATAAGATCAAAAGGATGAAAAGTAAACCCCGGCGTTATGAGGCGAAATTACCCGCCAGCAACGTGGGAGGATTTAACGTATTTGCCGCCTCCAGCCTGGACAGGATATTTGAAGACGGCCAAACCTTGTTAAAGCCGAGTTTTACAAAGGACGTCACGATCTCCCTGGCAAGAAATGAATATGAATCGTTTCAGATCGTTGTCACATCCAGGGATCGTCTGCTGGAAGGAGTTTCGCTCAAAATTCCCGATCTCATCAATGAGCAAACAGGGATGACGCTCGGCCGGCAAAACATTACCTGGCGCGTTGTCGGTTATGTCCCGACGATAAAGCCTTATTATCCGGTCAAATATGTCGGCCGATGGCCGGACCCTTTAATGCCGGCGCGCAAAACCGACGTTGACGCGGGGGTCGTTCAGCCTTTTTGGGTCACCGTCTACGCTCCAAGGGGAACCGCGGCCGGAGTTTACAAAGGCACGATATTGATTACGGCCAATGGCGGGGAAACGCGAGAGATCCCGCTTCAGGTCCAGGTGTACAATTTTATTTTACCCGTGGAAGGGAGCCTTAAAACAGCCTTTGATTTTTATGGCCATGAAACATTCAAGCGATATCCGCAAAAAGATAACGAATCAAACGAGGCTTATCAAGCGCGGCTCGGCGGCCTCAATAATAAATATATTATCGCGATGCTCAAATATAGAATAAATCCCGTATTGAACGTCGACCCCGCGTCCGATGAAGAGCTTTCGCGTGTCGACCGCTATCGCGCTCTCGGTCTGAATAATTTTTCGATAGGGAAAAGAGGAGGGACGCTCGGCAACAACTGGCCTTCCAGCGATGAAGAAATAGACCAGTTATTTTCTCAATACCGCGGTTATGGGGAGACATTAAAGCTGAACAAACTTTTACCATATGCCTATATTTACACGTGGGATGAGGGCGAGATCGGGAACCCCCGGGTGGCTAAAATTTGTTCCATGATCCATCGGGCCCATCCGGGATTAAAGAACATGGTGTGCTATCACGGCTTTTGGGATCCCGAAAAGGACCCGGGATGGGGAAAAGACATCGATATCTGGACGTTTCAGATCGATAATTTTGACGAACCAAAAATGCGCAAGCTTCAAAAAATCGGCAAGGAGATATGGATGTATATTTCCGGCCCCGGCGGCTACGAAAGCCCCAATCTGGCCATGGACTTCGATTCGATCGACTACCGGATTATCCCCTGGCTATGCTGGAAATATGATATCAGGGGATTTTTGTACTGGTGCGTCAATTGGTGGCCGAACGTCGACCCTTTTGAAAGCGCCCAAAATTCAGAATGGGAACAAAATGGCAACGGCCTTTTATTTTATCCCGGAGAAGACGGCCCGATCGCCTCACTGCGCCTGGAAATATTCCGCGACGGGATGGAAGACTATGAATACATACAACTGCTCATCCAGAAACTCAAAAAACTTCGAAAACTCGGCCTGGTCGAAACCTACCAGAAACTTTTTGACGAGAGCATAAAAATACTTACCGTCGATAAATCCATCGCCGAATCCATGATGAGCTTCACCAGGGATAACGAAGGCTTAAAAGCGCGGCGGGACGCAATCGCCCAAAGAATTGAAGAATTCGACAAAATATTAGCGCAAGGAACCTCTGAACCACATGAAAAGTAAAACAAAAGATAACGTGATCTTTTTCCTTATCGGCCTGGCACTGGGGATCGGCATTGTTGTCTTTTCATGGAATGGATTGCATAAAACGGCCCAAAAGCTTAAAGATGTGAATTTCACGGAAATGGGCAAGAACACGCTGATCAATATGAGACAGTTGACGCATAAGAAGCGGCAGGTCATTGAAAATTTTTCAAAACCAATAAAAGCTGTGTCTGGAAAAAGTTTTGGGAAGGATGGCCAGTTAACGTTCGAATTGTACCGCAACGGGACTTTTGTAATCGATGGGAAGTCAGGATACGCCTGGCAAAAGTCAGCCAGCTACAGGGATTCAGCCATTATACGCTCAACAAAAGCCTTGCCGAAAACTTACAAGATCAGCGTTGTTGTCGGAGGCATTGATTATGGTCTGGAGAACATCTCGGGCTTGCCGCAAGACCCCGAATATACCGAAGGTCCGCAGAACGAAAACGGTTCTTACCTCATCGCGATCACGGACACGCCGCCCATTGACCACCACACCAACACGTGGTGGCATCAACACCGGAAGGTGGCCATCGATGTAGATAATAATGTTTGGGGGCACGGAATGCCGAACCCCGTTTTTATGGTCTATTTCGACCGGGAGAACAAGCTCGTATCCTTCGACGGAGAGGATAATGAGTGGCGAAAAGATTGGATGAAAACCATGACGTACGAACCCGGCAAATGGTATCGAGTTGAGATCGAAAAAACTAAAAAGCAATATATCCTGAGCGTGCGGACGGATGCCGGCCAATTGCTAAAGAGCGCTTCTGTAGGCCTGGAAAAAATTTGGAACGCGGACGAATACCATAAAGATTATTTTGCTGTCGGTGATCCGCATGAAAATTACTACCAGGGCTCAATGAAGATTAAAGAGATTTCAATGCGGTATTAACCGGCAAGAAGGGAAAGCCTTGGAGAACTCCCGGAACAGCAGTGTAGATACTTTCAAATTTCTTGCCATAGGCACGGTAATTATTCATCATACGCGTGCGTTTTACTATTCATACGACCAGTATGGCGGGCATGCATTGCTGCTTCTTAAATATTTTTTTTATGCTGTCCGCTTTGGAATCCCGTATTTTTTTATTTCTGCGGGATATTTTTTTGGCAAGTCGCTGCAAAAAGGGCGGCCATTAGGCCAACTAACCAGGCGCTATTGCGGACGGCTGACACAATTGTTTATTTTATGGACTATTATATATTTTTTCATACCCCAAAATTTTAATGACGAAGTAATCAAATTTGGATATATGCGGACGCTTTATTGGCATTTCACTTCTATCCACTTGCACATTTGGGATTTCATACGCCACCATTTTATAACTTTTCTTTTCACGGGGTCACGCGGCCATCTTTGGTTCTTTCCCGCTTACATTACAGGCATTCTCATCTTATCTCTTTTTCTTTTCCTGAAAAAAGAAAAATATCTCATCGTCTTTGGCTTAATATTGTATTTCGTCAGTCTGCTAGGAAGGAGTTATAAAGAATTCCCGATCGGCTTTGATCCGGGGTTTGAAATATTCTATGGCCCTTTTATCAGCACATTCTTCATTGCTATTGGTTTACGATTTTCCAGAATTGATTTCTCCGCGAGAAAAAACCATGTGATCGTTTTAGGGTTTATTTTGATTTTTACGGGTCTGATAGTTCAATTTGCTGAAAACTGGTTCTTGTTCAAATATTATAAAATGGTACCCGAACATGCATTCCTGGCGGGGATGATACCGCTAGGAATCGGCATTTTCCTTTTGTCAATGGGATATCAGAATCTTGGTAAATCAACGATATTCCCGTACCTGGGTCGATATACACTTGGCGTTTTTGTGTTACATGAGATGTTTATTTCAATGCTTAAGCCTGTTCGTTGTTATTTTGAACCGGTTACTTGGGACATTGCTTTTCCCGTTATTGTATTCTTATTATCCCTGTTAACTACAATGTTATTGGTGCGGTCCCCGATTGGAAGAATTCTTGTAAAACAGCAATAGCCTTTGGTTCAAAAGAACTTTTTTGTTGTCGTGGCCTTGACACAATGAAAATGGCATGGCATACTTCCCGTGGATATAAAAACAGGCTGTTCGTAAAGGTAAACCATTCGAAAGAATGGGACACAAAGCTATAGGGCCCTCGGCCGCGAGGCACAGGGCAGCCAGTTGCCAACAGTGGTGAAGTCGCCATGGACCATGCTAACCTATTCTTTGTGTGAAGTAACAGAGAATAGGTTTTTTATTGTCGGCTAGATTAGCCGACAATAACCCTCCCCTTCGGGGACCTAATCGGCCACGTAATGTTTCGTTTTGTAATGTCAAATAATTCAAAACGAAACAGTTGGGGTGACTCGAGGATAGGTTATGATGGGGGATAAAAGGTAAAGGAAATGAACCAACGCACATTAAAACGTGGATTTTTGAGTCTTGTTCCGGTGATGGGACTATGCCTCCTTATTGTTTCGGCCGCTGACAGCGCGACCTATTATGTGCGGCCCGATGGCGGCACGGCCACCCAGTGTACGGGTCTGGCCGATGCGCCCTATCCGGGAACCGGGACCAATCGGGACTGCGCGTTTTCTCATCCTTTTTGGGCGATTGGACCCGTTGGGAACAACCCGACCAGGATGGTTGGGGGAGATACGTTAATCATTGACGGTTCCAATAACGCGCAATATATGATGGGCTGGGGCGCGCCCAATATACGGGACACAACAGTATGCTATCCGAATTGGCCGTGGGGTTGTTATATGCGCTCTATCCCATCTGGACCGGACGCGAGTCAACCCACCAGGATCCTTGGGAAGGGATGGAATAGTGGTTGTTCCAACCCTCCCCAGCTCTGGGCTACCGAACGGGTTAATAGAGTTCTTAACCTGGCTGGAAGCAGTAATATAGAAATTCAGTGTCTTGAGGTCACGGACCATTCTGATTGCCAAGAACATGGGCCGAAGGCATGCAATCGGGATACTATTCCCTACGGACCATGGGGAACGTCGGGGTTAGTCGCTTCTGACAGCGAAAATGTTTTAATTAAAGATGTAAATATCCACGGGATGGCCTATCGGGGTGTCTACGCGGGCCGGCTTAAGGATTGGACTATTGAAAATTCAAAAATTGTCGCGAACTCGTTTGTCGGATGGGATGGAGATATCGGGGCCAATCAATCCTCAAACTCAGGGACTATGACATTTACAAAAACGAATATACAATTTAATGGATGCGGTGAAACATACCCCGATAAAAAACCGTATAATTGTTATAGCCAGGACCAAGGCGGTTACGGGGACGGATTAGGAACGCATCAGACGGGAGCCAACTGGGTATTCAACAACTGCGATATAAGCCATAACGTTTCAGACGGGCTGGATTTGCTGTATCATAGCGGGGTCGGGACGATCACCATAAAACGTTCCAAATTTGAAGGAAATGCGGGCAATCAAGTCAAGACAGGGACGGATGCTGTCATTGAAAATTCTATCCTTATCGGGAATTGCGGGTATTTCCATAATAATCCAATAACGTGGAAATCCAGCGGGTTTAATAACTGCCGTGCCGGTGGAAATCCTTTGGCTGCTGCTTTTCATGCGGGCACGAATGTGTCGATTTATAATTCTACTGTAACGAGCAACGGGGACACGATGGTGCAATCGGCCGGGAGCGGTTGCACGGGGAATGAAACGATTGCCTCGCGTAACAATATATATTTGGGTGGAACAGAGTTTAATGACGGCTTTGATAAATCGGCCCTCTATTGGGCGGCGGGATCAACAGGAAATGGCGATGGGCCCTGCGGGAGTGTGAGGTTTGATGATGATTATTCTGTGATTTGGAATACGAAGAACTTTTCTACCGATTGTAATGGCAAGCCGCATTCTTTATGTAAAGACCCGAAATTTGTCGAGTCCGCCGCTCAGTATTATACCGGAGAGGCGTATAATGTCAATTTGCAGTCAAACAGCCCGGCGATCGGGAAGGCCCTCGTTCTGACGGGGAAATCAAGTCTGGATTATAACAATAACGAGCGCGGGACTGTGTGGGATATCGGGGCCGTGGAATATGGTATTGATTCAACACAGCCGACATGTATAGACGGGATCCAGTATTGTTTAACCCAGACGGACTGCGTCAATAACGGACATTATTGGTATAATAATACCTGCAACGCGCAGCCACAGCCAAAAACCTGCGCCGATGGTATCCAGTACTGCACAACACAGACTGCCTGCGAAGGACAAAGCTATTTCTGGTACAACAATACGTGCAACCTGCAGCCCAAACCCAAAACCTGCGCTGATGGCATCCAGTACTGCACAACCCAGGCTACCTGCGAAGGACAAAGCTATTTCTGGTACAACAATACGTGCAACCTGCAGCCCAAACCCAAAACCTGCGCTGATGGTATCCAGTACTGCACAACCCAGGCTACCTGCGAAGGACAAAGCTATTTCTGGTACAACAATACGTGCAACCTGCAGCCCAAACCCAAAACCTGCGCTGATGGCATTCAATACTGCACAACACAGACTACCTGCGAAGGTCAGAGTTATTTCTGGTACAACAATACTTGTAATGCCCAGCCCAAGCCAAAAACCTGCGCTGATGGCATTCAATACTGCACCACCCAGACTACCTGCGAAGGACAAAGCTATTTCTGGTACAACAATACTTGCAACCTGCAGCCACAGCCAAAAACCTGCGCCGATGGTATCCAGTACTGCACCACCCAGGCTACCTGCGAAGGACAAAGCTATTTCTGGTACAACAATACTTGCAACCTGCAGCCACAGCCCAAAACCTGCGCTGATGGCATCCAGTACTGCACAACCCAGGCTACCTGCGAAGGACAAAGCTATTTCTGGTACAACAATACTTGCAATGCCCAGCCCAAGCCAAAGACTTGCGCCGATGGTATCCAGTACTGCACAACACAGACTGCCTGCGAAGGACAAAGCTATTTCTGGTACAACAACACCTGTAACGCGCAGCCACAGCTTATACCGACGTGCTCGGATGGAGCACAGTATTGCAAAAACAAACCGCAATGTACAAATCAGGGGTATTATTGGTACAACAATACTTGCAACGCGCAGCCGCAGCCGGCTCCAACATGCGCGGACGGTATTCAATATTGCTCGACCAAGAATGAATGCGAAGGGCGGGGCTATTACTGGTACGCCAATAGCTGTAATATCGAGCCTAAAGCTCAACCAACGCCACAGCCTCAACAGGAACAAAAACAGGACGATTCATCACCGGCCCCAACTGTCCAGACTCCCGAACCAGATAATAGCCATACTTTGCCGACAACGATGGAGTCTATTGGCGATAACAGCTCTACGACAGACATCTCTCCCGAAACTACTGATACCAAGGTCGCATCTGTTGATCCAGGCAGTTCTCAGCCAAAATCTTTAACCAGCAGTGGTAGCAGCGAGTCTCAGAATGCCGGCACAGGAAAATCCGGCAAGGGTGGTCGTGGAGGCGGCGGTGGAGGAGGTGGAGGTGGCGGCGGGAAATCAAGCGGGGGATCTAGTGGAAGTGGGACGAGTTTAACGGGTGCCGGAGGAGGGGCGGGCGTGCCGACAAATATTTTCAACGCGCCGTCACCTGTAAAGTCAACAGGACTGCCGGGGGAATTGTCTTCAAATTTAATAAAGGGAGCGCCCCAGGCAAAACCTTCCAAATCTGCAAAAGGAGTGGCTCCAACAACAGCTTCGCAACCTGCAGCGGGAGTGATCCCGATAACGGCTTCTCAACCCACAAAGGGGGAGTCCCCGGCAGTAGCTTCTCAACCTACAGCAGCGAATAAGCCTGACTCGGCTTTAATTACACCATCTTTGCATTTGACGGATACTACCTCGATCAGTCTCAACCGGGATGGTCTTGCAACGCAAGTAGAGGTCGCGTCTGAACCAACCGTCGAACCTGAAGAAAATATGAATTTAACCCAAGCAGAAAGTGAAACACCTCTAGACAAAACTGCAGGATGGATCAATGCCCTTTGGAGAAAGATGTTGCGCTGGTTCTCAGGCGGCTAGGCTCGCCCCCGCTCAAGATATTGTCCCATCATTCCTTTTCCGCCGCAAATAATCTGTTATAATCGGATAACGATCAATTGGAAAGAGGACGACTTGTGAACAGGATAAAGCGACTGCCAAACAAGGGTTTTACATTTATAGAACTGCTCTTGGCGGTCTTTATTTTGTCGGTCGGGATATCCGCGGTCCTTATGTTATATACAAGTTCTATGTTATCCGCCGCCAACGCCTGGGACATGACGGTGGCAACATCAAACGCGGAACATATGCTTGAAGAAATGCAGGCCCGCGACTCCCTCGCCGACATCGTCAATACGGATTGGCCCCGGTGGGCCCAGGACCAGGGCCTCAATGCGCTCCCGAAAGAAACGTTTGGCGTTGCCTTTGCCGACCCAGCGAGCGATCCCTTAAACATTCAAATAACCGTCAATTGGCAGAGACAATTGAGGACAAATCAAATTATTTTAAAAACCAGATTAACCAAATGAAGATCGATACCCGACAAGGCATTAGCTTGGTCGAAATCATGATGACGACGTTGTTGTCGGTTTCCATTCTGGCCGGCATCTACGCGACCTTTGTTGTGGGGGAAAGAGCGTGGCGCTATTATGTCGACAGCATTATGATAAGACAGCAAATCCGCATGGCAATGCTCGTCTTGACCAATGAACTGCGTGAGGCCAGGGGGGCCTTGATCGTTAAAGAGGAGGCTCCTCCCGGCGTGCGGCTTAATTTTTTAAAACCTTCCGCGGGACAGATTTCCTATCTTTGGAACGGCAGCGGAGAGGACGCGAACAAACTGGTCCGGCAGGACAGTTCAGGCACGAGAGTTATAGCCGACAATATTTCTTCCGTTGATTATGTCATAAGTGATGATTCGATCTTTATCGATATCCGTGCGACATCTAAGCCCAAGATAGGGCAACCCATGGATCTAACCCTGAAGGAACAAGTGGCTTTAAGGGCCAGGACCAGCCGGTTTAAACCCCAGAAGGAACGGAATGAAAAAGCTAAATAATAAAGGGGCTGTGCTGATATTGGCTTATATCGTTTTGTTCGTCCTGCTCACGCTCTCCGCGGGTATCGCGAGTTTTCATATTAACGAACACAACTATGCCCGCCGGCATTACTTTTCAACGGCCGCCTTTTGGCTTGCTGAAGCCGGCATAAATATATTTATAAAAGACCCGCTGATGCTGGACCAAACGGGTTCGTACACCCTGCATGATGAGAACAGCATGGTTCATGTGACAAAAGATGACGCGAATTCCAGGCACCGCGTAGTTACGGCTACCGGAACCTTTGCGGGAGTCGAAAAAAGCATCCAGATCACATATCGGGCCAAAGCCCCGGAGGTTTTTCGAAGTACTGTTTCCGCGGACGGCGACCTTGTCATCAACGGCAAAAAAACGATGGCCGCTATTAACGACAAAGTGCGCCTTAACGGAAAAGTGATCGATCATGGTGAGCATTCAAGGGTGTTCATAGAAGACAAAAATGAAAAAGTCGCCGCAAGTCTTGTTTCGTTGACCTACCCCGATGCCAACCATAACGGCATCGCGGATGAATTCGCCGATTTTGTGCAGGTTAACCGTGACATCTTAAAAAGCTACCCTTCCGAAGAGGTCCTCTACATCAAGGGGAATGGGACCTACCTGCTCGCCCCCAACAGCTCTCTTGAAGGGAAAAAGATAATTTATGTCGAGGGAGAAGAGGGCAACGGGAACGTCGTCATCCTTTTCGGGGAAGGGTTGCGGAAGGGCCAGAAAATGACCATTATTTCAACGGGGACAGTTGTCCATAATCAAACGGGCTTCGCGGCACCCGATTCACAGCTTAACATTATTGCCTGGACAGGATATTGGGAAACGGCCGCTTTACCAGCCAGCCATAATGGAGCGATCTATACCCATGGCATCGCTCACTTTGACGGCATTTACGATACGACGGTCACTAACGGCAGTGTCATCGCCAACGGCGGCGTCACCCTTGGCGAAATTTGGTCGACAAAAACATTTAATTATGCCGACATAACGGTTGATGAGGTCGTCCCCGCGGGATTTGAAGAGTTGCTCGGTGGCGGCGCTTCAGGGTATGTGGCAAGGCCTGATGTCTGGAAAGCTATCTGACATTATATGCAAAACAAACAACATATTTTAAGTCTCGCAATTACACTCGTCATCCTTTTTATCTTTTTCATTGGCCTGACGAATACGCTAATCAATTCATACGTAAGTGACCTTGGCATATTTAAAGGACGGCGTGAAAATGTTATCGCCATCCCCCAAGAGACTGTTAAGACTGTTTCGCAGGAGCCAAAAAATAATACTTTGATCTCCGAGGATCCGGCGCGATACAATATCCAGGTCTTCACGGACAGGGATTTGCGTTTAAGTCAGGCACAATGGGATGTTGGCATATGGGATGTTAATATGAAAAAGGCCTTACTCCATTCAAATGCCGCAGGGCATATGGATCGGGGGGGGAAAACACCGAAAGAGTTAAAAGAGCGACTGGGTCGGATTAATAGACAGATCAAGGACCTGGAAAAAACAGACCGGAAGAGTACCGGCAATCAGACCGAAGAGATGAAATTACAATCGTTGTATATTCTCAAGTCCAGTTTGACTGTTCTAGGGGAACAAACCGGAGAGAAAATTCCAGAAAGAAAATGATTTTTATTAAGAAAATCTTCAGAAAAATCAGAAATCTGGGGGGACGACATGGCTCTCCCGAGGGACTGGTCATCCTGATGTACCACCGCATCAACGATAATCTTCCGGCGCACAACCTCGTCACGCGCACCAAAGCCTTCGCGGAGCAAATGCGCTTTTTATGCTGGCACGCGAATGTCTGCCGGGTGATCAGTCTCAAGGAATTCGAGACCGGGCATCCGGCGATATTCGGGCAAGAACCGAAAACAAAGATCATCATCACCTTTGACGACGGATACCGGGACAACTACCTCAACGCGTTCCCGGTCTTGAAAAAATTCGGGTTTCCGGCCACTGTCTTTTTAACGACCGGCCTCATCGGCACTGACCAAAAATTTAACCGCTACGCGGATCTCCCGGGACGCGACATGCTTGACTGGACGGAAGTCGCCAAGATGTATGCCCATAAGATCGCCTTCGGCGCCCACACGGCATCCCACCCGCATCTTCCCAGGTTCAGCTACCAAACCCAGCGCGAAGAGATCGCGGAAAGCCGCGCCTGTGTAAATAAAAATCTGCCGCCGGGTGAGCGGCTTGACACCTTTTGCTATCCCTACGGCGAGTATAACGCGGATACACTCAAGATCGTGCAAGAGCTGGGGTTCAGATACGCCCTAAGCGTCATCCCGGGCGTGAATAAACCCGAGACACCACTTTTTGAACTCCGGCGCATCGAGGTCAGCGGGTTTGATACCATTAAAAACTTTGAATATAAACTACTGGAAAAATACAGATGATCACTCAACCCATAGTCCTCATGTACCACGGGATCGTTACGCCGCAGACGCCGGTGCCGCGGGAGCGGGAAACGGGTGCCGATCTCTATGACGTCACGGCGGAGAATTTCCGCGCCCAACTGGAATGGCTCAAGGAAAATCTCTACCGGACCGTCACCATCCGTAAAAATCTGAACGCCTTTAGCACCAAAGAGATCCTCCTGACCTTTGATGACGGAGAAATGAACAACTGTACCGCCGCCATGCCCTTGCTCAAGGAATTCGGTTTTACCGGCCACTTTTTCCTGATCGCCAAACGCGTCGGCAAGGAAGGGTATATGGGCTGGGAACAGGTCCGCCGGCTTGTTGCCGAAGGGATGGTCATCGGTTCCCACGGCTTCAGCCACGAGATCCTCACCAATTTGCTGGACCCGCAGATCCGGGAGGAACTCTCCGCCTCCAGAAAATATCTGGAACGCAACCTTGGACTATCCATTGAAAGCATTTCGATCCCGCGCGGATTTTGCGACGACAAAATCATCCGGATGGCCCGCGAGGCGGGATACCGGTATATTTTTGTATCGGAAAAGCTGGATGGCGCCGGAGCGGACTGTTTCAGCCGCGTTGCCGTCAAGTCGAACTGGACCATCGACCGCTTCGCGCAAGCCATGCGGGGAAGCGCGCCCGTCAGGGAAAAAATTCTCGTGTCTTGCAAAAATGGCGTAAAAAAAATCCTGGGTGGAGGCGCGTACGACTGGGTCCGGCGGATGATGCTCAAAATAAAATAATACTGGAGAAGGTGGATGCTGGATATACATTATATAAATTGTATTATACTTGACAATACAACATATTCATTGTATATTTAGTCCGTGAAGACGCCGAAATTAAATTTCTCCATACAAAAACGGCTGTTAAAATGCCTGGCCGGCAAGCTGGACCATTATTATCTGGTTGGCGGAACCGCTTTGTCGCTTTACTATTTTCAACACCGGGAATCGTATGATCTGGATTTTTTTACAAAATCTTTTTCCCCGAAGGAAATCACGGAGGCCATCGCTTATCTTCAAAAAAAACACAACATGAAAACAGAATTGGTTGCCGAGAAAACAGGGGATCGATTTGCCAAAATCATGATGTATACAGTGGCGGATAAGAAAGGAGGGACGTGCAAAATTGATTTTGTGGAGGATTTTGTGAAGCTTGTTCAACCCCTGCGGGAAGTCGACGGCATCCATGTTGTTTCTCTGGAAGATATCTATTTGAGAAAACTTTATGCCGTGGCCGGCCATACGGCATCACAAAACGATGTCGGCCAACATGTCGCCATCGGAGGCCGGCGGGAAGCCAAAGATTTTTATGATTTGTATTGCCTCTCCAGCATCTCGACGCCTCTGTCCAAGTTTGTCGCGCGCCATGGGACGGCAACCGTCAAGGAAGGCCTGGTCCGGTGGTATCGCACGTTTGACCGGATGGCCATAAAAACAGGCCTGCTGGATTTGGTCACGGAGAAGGCCGTTGATTTCCGCCGGATGGATCAGCATTTTAAAAATGAAGTGGATGCCATTTTATCCGAGGAAATAGGATGACGGCAAAAAAAACCGATTGGCTGTGGGACCGGAATATTCCGCCCCAAAAAGTTAAAAATATCCTGGCGGATGAGAGGCATCCGAAATTTATCGAACTTGCCGCGCTTCTTTTGGCCAGAAAAAATACACCGAAAGAAGTTTTTAAAAACTACCTTCCCAGAGACACTTTTTTCCGCAACTGGCAGCGCATCAAGAAAAAAATGCGGCAGGACAAATGGACTGAAGACAGGATTATCTTTTGGCAGGCCATCCATGAAAAACTGGCGGAAATATTCCGGGGAGAAGGCATCACCATCCGATCCATCAAAACAATTTCCCCGGAGAGTGAACTGTTCCGGGATGTGGGAGAACAGATCAAGAAATTACGCAAACAGGCCGGTTTGACACAAAATGATCTGGCTCAAAAACTCGGCGTGTCCCAACAGGTCATTTCACGCGTTGAGAGCGGCCGCGATAATGTCAGCCTTTTGACCATCAAACAAGTTGTTGGAGCGCTGGGCCATAAAGTAACGGTTCAGTTCATGCCTCAATGATGATCCTCGCGTTCTGGCTCCTCATATCACTCACGATCTACTGCTACTTTGTCTACCCGCTACTGTTGTGGCTCATGGCGCGGTTACGGCCCAACCCGGTCCGCAAAAGCCCGTGGGAACCGACCGTATCCATCGTCCTCTCGGTCTGGAACGAAGAAGATGTTATAAAAGAAAAACTCCAGAACCTCTTGTCCCTGGATTATCCTAACGAGAAAATGGAGATCCTCATCGGCTCGGACGGTTCCACCGACAAAACGGCCCGGATCGTCCGCGGCTTCAACGACCCGCGGATCCATTTGATCGAGCGGCCGCGGCGCCAAGGAAAGATGGCGACGCTCAACGAGCTTGTCCAGGCGGCAAGAAATGAAACGATCGTTTTTTGCGACGCGCGTCAAACGTTCGCTCCCAACGCCATCCGGGAACTCGTGGCCAATCTTGCCGATCATCACGTGGGATGCGTGAGCGGCGAACTTATTTTTGAAGAAAAGAAAGAGGGGGGGGCTACGGCCAAAGGTGTAAGCCTGTACTGGAATTACGAAAAATTTATCCGCAAGCACGAAAGCCGTATCCATTCCATGCTCGGCGCCACCGGAGCCATTTACGCCATCCGGCGGGAGTTGTTCGTCCCGATCCCGACGCACATCGTCTTGGATGACATGTTTGTCCCTCTACAGATCATCCGTAAAGGATACCGGGCGGTCCTGGATGAATCCGCCAAGGCCTATGACCAGGCGGCGGACAGCCCGCGCGAAGAGCACCGCCGCAAGACCCGCACACTTTTCGGGAACTATCAAATTTTCGGTCTTTTCCCTGACCTGTTTAACCCGCTGCGCAGCCCGGTTGCCATCCAATTATTTTCACACAAGCTATTGCGGGTGCTTATACCATTATTTTTAGTGCTACTATTTATCCTGAATCTGCTCTTAACCGGCGAACCGTTATACCAAATCATGTTTTATCTGCAAATTGTCTTTTACGGGATGGCCGTTACAGGAGCCTTGTCAAGATACCAAAAGCATGGTATGTTTAACCTCATATCTAAAATCTGTTACATACCGTATGTTTTTTGTTTGCTGAACTTTTCAGCGCTGGCAGGAACATTACGTTTTTTTAGTTCAAAACAGGAAGCCACGTGGGAGAAAGCCAGGGGGGAGCAGAAGAATGAGCATGAAAAACCCACTTAAATCCCACACTACCGAATTTCTCCTCGCGGGGATGTTTATCCTCACCTACATCCCGACGCTACTGTGGCTGTGGGACCGGTGGTTCGCCCGGGATTCCTATTACAGCCACGGTATCCTGATCCCGTTTGTCAGTGGGTTTCTCGTTTGGCAGATGCGTGATGAGCTTGCGGCGATAAAACCCAGGCGTTCCCCCTGGGGGATGCCGCTCATCATCACCGGTTTGTGCGTTCATTTAATGAGCTCATTACTTCGGGTTTATTTTACCTCTGGATTTTCCATGCTGGTTGTCCTTAGCGGTCTGGTCCTTTTTTTCTACGGCTCAAAAACTCTCAAAAAGATCACATTCCCTGTCGCCTTTCTCATATTCATGATCCCCGTCCCCCTGGTTGTGATCACCAATATCAGCTTCAAAATGAAAATTTTCGCCGCGCAAATCGCCACTGCCGCTCTCAATAGCATGGGGCTGGAGGCTGTCCGGTCCGGAAGCGTCCTTAAGATGCAGCACACCTATGTGGTCGTGGATGATATCTGCAGCGGCCTGCGGTCCCTGATCTCCTTAACCGCTCTGGGAAGCATTTTTGCCTGGTGGATGAAGGGGCCGATGCCTAAACGGATCCTTTTGTTTTGCTCGACGATCCCTATCGCCATCGCGACCAATGTCCTGCGGATCGTCTTTTTATCGTTCGTTTCTGAAGTCTGGGGGTCGCAATACGCCACCGGCTTTGTCCATGATTTCTCTGGCTTTATGGTCTTTGCCCTGGCATTCGTTTTGTTGTACGCGGTGGGGAAGGTACTGGAGTGATATGAAAACCACAAAATTCGAAAAACCCTATCTCATTATAGTTTCTCTTTTCCTGGTATCCGCCGCCATCTCCTGGCAGCTCTACTTCAAAGTCTACAGCCAGAAAGACACAATGAGCATCCATACGTTCCCGCGCGAGATCGCCGGGTGGACCGCCGAAGAATTGCCCATTGCCGATAAAGAAAAAGCCATCCTGGAAACCGACAACGTCTTTACCCGCCGTTACACCAGCCCGCAAGGAGAGGAAATTTACCTCTTTATCGTTTATTCCCAAAATAACCGCAAAGTCTCGCATCCTCCCGAGGTCTGCTACACGGGGAGCGGGGCGACCATCCTGAGCAATGTTCATGACTCCTTTAGTGCCGACTCATCGCTTGGGGATGTCAAGGTCAATCGGGTGACGGTTGAACAAGGCCGCGAAAGACAAATATTCTTTTATTGGTTCAAGGTCGGAGATGCTTTTACGCCAAACTATTGGAAACAGCAGGGACTTATCGCTTTAAAATCCTTCCGCGGCCAGCCATCCAGCAGTGCCCTGATCCGCATTTCGACTCCCGCGCAAAATGAGAGAGACGATGAAAACGCCACGCGACGGTTAAAAGACTTTAGCCGAATTATCCTTCCCCATATATACAAGCATCTTCCATAAGCGATGTCTATCTCACGCAACATGTGTTGCATAATTTGAACAGTTACAATATATGACAGTCTATGCTTGTCCATGACTGTCCAACAGCATTAACACAACCAACCAATATTCCTCCGCATCTAGTTGATTCATAACGAATTACGCTCTCTAGAAATACATTCAAAACATCGCATTCTTGGCACGCAATTTGCTTCTTAATGTGTACGTATGAACTCGAAAAATCAAATACATCCTGTTAAAGAAAAAATTTTGAGTGTTGCGCTGATTACGGTTATGTTTGCGGCGAGTGCTTCTTTCGTAACTACCGCATGGGCTGCGTTATCCTTTGTCATGCCGCATGACACAGCGGTGTCCGCGCAGCAGCCAACTCAACAGTCAGCCGTTACGGCTATACCTGACCAAACGGAGAAGCCGCGTTCGCGCGCTCCGGAGCCATCTACCCTGATGTTATTCGGAAGCGGCATTTTGGGCATGGGGGTCAGCTTTGTCCGCAGGACATATCATCTTGTCAAACGCGCTTTTGATATTGCCGCCTCTTTGCTGGGAATCATTTTTCTTTCACCTTTATTTTTACTCGCGGCGGTTCTGATCAAATGCACTTCGAAGGGACCGGTTTTATTTACACAGACCCGGGTAGGGAAAGACGGTGAACTGTTTGACATTTATAAATTCCGCACCATGCGGGTTGACGCGGAAAAGGAAACCGGCCCCGTTTGGGCGGAGAATAACGATCCCCGGCTTATCCCAGTTGGCAGATTCTTGCGCAAGGCGCATATCGATGAAATTCCGCAATTTATCAACATCCTCAAAGGGGAAATGAGCTTGATCGGCCCGCGCCCGGAACGCCCCGTCTTTGTTCAAAAATTTAAAAAAGAGATCACGGATTATGAAAAACGTTTGGCGGTAAAACCTGGGCTCACCGGACTGGCCCAAGTATGGCACAGCTACGATGAAACCATTAATGACGTCCGGAAAAAGATCAAATACGATCTTCTTTATATTAAAAGGCTCTGTCTGTGGACGGATGTACGTATTCTCTTGCGCACCGTCCGCGTCGTTTTTACTGGGGAAGGCGCGAGATAGGAATCGACAACTCGGAATAAATCAAGCACGTATTAACAGTAACAGCAACGGGGGGAAGAAATGAGAAAATGGATTGCAGGATTAGTGGTTGTGCTAACGCTTTGCGGAATGAACGCAAAGGCCGAAGCCGTGATCTTGGATTTTGAAGGACTCACCGCAGCCTCAGCGGAAAGCCTTATAGCAAGTAATCAAGGATACGGAGGATTTACCTGGGATACTTCAGGATGGTATCTTTATAGCGATACGTCTTATCCGAATCCCGCTCATTCCGGCCATTATGGACTGGTGAACAATCACGGAGCGAATCCCATTGGATTATCTTCAGCTTCTCCGTTTGATTTTACGGGTGCTTGGGTCTCCGGATGGTACTTTAATTCCCCGCAACAGATAAAGGCACAGGGGTTTGACGCGGGCAATTCTTTGATCGCGGAAACGGATTGGTTCCCGCTGGTCGTCAGCGAAAACCATTTTCTGACCGCGAATTTTGCAGGAGTATCCAGAGTGAACTTTGTCGGTGGACAATATTATACCCTGGATGATTTTACCTTTGATGAAAACGATGAGAATCCCGTGGAAGAAAACAACAACGTCGAGAATCCCGTGGAAGAAAACAACAACGTCATCCCCGAACCGGCCACGATGGCTCTTTTAGGAAGCGGCCTTTTAGGATTTGTCGGATTACGCAAAAAAAGAAGCTAAAAGTTTTCATACATTTTGAGGAAAGGAGGTTGAGATAGTTATGCAGAAAAAATACGTACATGCAATGAAAGTGCTTGCGCTGGCTCTCTTGCTTCCTTGCCTCTATGGCTGCCAAGGCGGCGGTGGTGCAGGGGGTGGTGGCAGTAGCAGCGGCGCCTCTTTGAGCAGTTTCGCGTTCGATGGTGGTACGGACACGACAACAAGCACACAACTGGGCACGATCCACAACCCGGAACCAGCAACCATGCTCCTTTTTGGAAGCGGGATCGTCGCGATGAGATTCGCGCGCAACCGAAAAAACCGCATCCCACGAGACCAAAAGAGGTAAACAAGACTAATCAACACTGGTTCTTGTCTCATGCATAAAACACAAAAAAGGCAGATTATTGAAAAATAATCTGCCTTTTTTATGCCCAAGAAATCGCCGCTATACCGATTGACAGTACAAACAAGCTGTGTTAAGATTCTCGCAATTCATTCAAACACAAGGACTTAATAAACCCACGGCAGGGACATGGCCCAAAAATTCCAAAAGAAAATTATTCCACTCCTTCGCGAATCAGTAAATTCCTTTGTTGCGAATCCAATCATCCTGTTCCCTTTTGTGACAACGGCTTTTATCCAGTTGTTCATCCTTGAGATCATCTATTTCGCCCCACGCTTTCCACTCGTTTATTTCTTCGGCCCTATTATCCGCAGGATGGCGGGGGAGGCGTACCTGCACTATCCGCAACATTTGCTTATCCTGCCGAAATGGTTCCAGACCGCCCAATATTTTCTTTTTATATTTGTCAGCAGTTTCCTGATCGCCGTTGCCATCGAGATCATCAAAAACGTCAACAACAACAAAAAGGTGACGTTTGCTAACGCGCTGCGCGCCATGTTACCGCAGTACGTTCACATTTGCCTGGCAGCCATCCTGACATTTTTCGTATTCTACGCTCTTTCCAAGCTTCAAGGATCGATCATAGGCCGGGCCTTACAGATCCGTTCGGACGCGGGTATTTTTTATATGGTCAAGGCGGTTGTCCTCTACGGAGCACCGTATTTCAATCTATTAATCGGAACCTTCGCCACCGCCGTGTTTGCCTTTGTGCTTCCGCTTATCGTTATCGAACATAAAAAAGTTCTTCAGGCGGTTGTCCTTAACTTCAAATATCTTTGGGGATCTTTCTGGTTTATTTTCTTTGTTGTCTTGATCCCGATGTTATTTTATGTCCCCGTTTTATTATTACAAAGCAACCTGTCCTCCATCGCCAGCCAGACGTTAGAAGGAGTGCGGTTACTGTCGCCGGCCATCAGCATTATCGTGCTGACCTTCATCGATGCCACGGTGTATACCGCCGTCACAATCCACTTTTTATTGAAGAAAGAATCGGCATGAAAAAAGTTATTCCAATCTATCTCGGTATCCTCGCTGGCGTCTTTGTCCTGCTTTCCCTGCTTGGTCGCAACAGCGATTATGCCATTGAGCAAGCGGCCTGGAAACTCCAAAGAGAATATATTGACATCCTCAAAGACCCTAAAGTCGTGCCGGAACAAACATTTGCCAGGATCATCAAGGATTATCAAAAGATCATCGAGCGGTATCCTGACTCCAAACTCACTCCGGGGCTCCGGATGATAGTGGGGAACGTCTACCTTGTGAAAAAGGATTATGAAACCTCCCGGGAGAAATTCAATGAGATCATCAAACTTTACCCGCAGAACAAAGAATTGCAGGCGCAGGCTCACAGTGCCATCGGAAGGACTTATGAGGCCCAGGACAATTGGCCCGGGGCCAGAAAAGTCTATGACCGTATCGTTGCCGACTATGCGCTGACCCGGACCGGGCTGGGCGTCCCGATCCATATCGCCAATCATTACAAGGCGCAGAACGATTACCAGAAGGCCATGGACGCGTATGACCGGGCGATCGCGCATTACAACACTCTGGCGGCCCAGAATCCGGATTCACCCGCAGAATACAGCTCACTACGCTATCTTGGCAATTGCTATTTGGACCAAAAGCGATGGAGGGAGGCGGTGGAAGTTTTTGGCAAAGTCACGGATAAATATGGCCGCCCCGAGCACATGAATATCCGCACCCTCGATACCATCCTCAAGACCATCAATACGGTTTCTGTTTATCAATTAAAAAACTATGAATTTCCACTACAGATATATCAGGACATCATCGCCAAAAATCCAAACCATCCCTGGAAAAGCTATTTCCAGAAAATGATCGATACCCTGTCAACACTAAAAGCCAAAAGTGTCCAGGTTCCACAGACACAGTAAAAACAATCCGGGAACGTCATGGGACTCTTCACGAAAACAGAACAGGAAGACAAAGCGCAGCTTGACGCCTTTCAGCAAATTAGCGAGATATGCGCGCTCGTGGCCACAGCCCTTAACGAACATGATCTGCTGGAAAAATCTCTTCAGCAAATCATGCGCCTTGTCGGCGCGACCAGGGGTTCCATTTTTCTTCTTGACCCCGATGGCAAAGACCTGACCCTCCAAACTGCCATTGGCCTCAAGAAAGACGAACAAAAACAAATGATTAAAAAAATGGGGGAAGGGATCATCGGCCACGTGGCCAAGCGCAAACTCCCCATCGTCGTCGACGATATCGAAACGGACGACCGTTTTCATGACTTCAAGGCCCGCAAAAGCTACCGGACACCTTCATTTATTTGCGCGCCGCTGATTATCAAAGACCGGCTCATCGGTGTTATAAACATTACGGATAAGGAATCAGGCCTGCGCTTCACGAAAAACGAGATGCAGCTGCTCGATTTTCTCTCCAGCCAGATTGCCCTGAACCATCGCCGCATTGAGTTGTACCAAAAATTCAAAAACATCGTCAGAGAAACGCAGACCCTCAAAGACCGGCTTGGCCAAAGCGACCAGGAAGCCCAAAACCTTAAGAAACAGATCCACATCCATGAACGGCTTGCCACCATCGGCAAACTCGCCGGCGGCATCGCGCACGAATTTAATAATCCTCTGGATGGGGTCATGCGCTACACCAACCTTTGCCTCGAACACATCAAAGACGATGAGGTCGTCCGCGGGTATCTTCTGGAAATCAAACACGGGCTTAACCGGATGGCCAATATCGTCAAAAATTTGCTGGCGTGCTCGCGTAACGAATTGCCGCGGGGCGAACAGCGCATCAACTTTCAGCAGGCCCTGGAGAGGTCGCTGGCCGGCGTCCATACGGACATCGAACATAAAAATATCAAGGTCGAAAAAAAGATCGAGGGAAATATCCCGCTCATCAGAGACCTGGGACTGGAGCGCATCCTCGCCAACATTATCCGCAACGCCGTGGAAGCCATTGAAAGCGATAGCGGAAAGATCACCATCGAGGCCGGATGTCAAAATGACACACTCCATATCAAGATCGATGACACGGGCGTTGGCATCCCAGCGGGCGACGGGGAAAGAATTTTTGAGCCATTTTACACCACAAAATCCATTAACAAAGGCTGCGGGCTAGGCCTGACGATTGTCGGTGAAATCGTCAAGGCCTACAACGGCAAGATCCATGTAAAAAGTGACCCAGGTAAACAAACCACATTTTTCGTCGATCTGCCCCTGCAATAATGATCATGGTCAATAAAACAGGAAAAACCGTACAAATATTGATCGTTGACGACGAACCATTGATCCGCAAATCGCTTTATGAAATCTTGCGGATCGAGGGCTACCGGGTCCAGATGGCCGAAACAGGGGAGGAGGCCCTGGGGATCCTCAAAAAAGAACGCATTGACATTGTCGTGACGGATTTCCAGTTGCCCAAAATGAACGGGATCGCGCTTCTCGAGGAGATCAAGCGCTGGTCTCTGAAAACAGAGGTCATCCTCATCACCGGCTACGGCACTATCGAGTCGGCCGTCGCGGCGATGAAAAAAGGCGCGTTCGATTACATCACCAAACCGATCAACGACAGTGAGATCAAGATCATCATCCAGAAACTGATCGAAAAGAAACAGATCGTCGATGAAAACGAAGAATTAAAGCAGATCATAGCGAAGGGACGGCGTGATCATTTTTGCGACCTGATCGGCGCCAGCGCCAGGATCCAGGAGGTTTACCGTATCATTGATTCGGTCGCCAGCAGCAACGCCACGATCCTCATTACCGGGGAAAGCGGAACCGGCAAAGGTATGGTCGCCCGGGCGATCCACCAAACGGACCAGACGCGCAAGGACAAACCCTTCGTTGAGATCAGTTGCGGGGCCTTGACCGAGACGCTCCTTGAAAGCGAGCTGTTCGGCCATATGAAAGGGGCTTTCACAGGGGCCATCAAGGACAAGGAGGGCCGCTTCGAATACGCCCGCGGCGGCACCATTTTCCTGGATGAGATCGATGCCTTTTCCCCGACCTTGCAGGTAAAACTGCTGCGTGTTTTGCAGGAAGGCATTTTTGAGCGGGTGGGGGATAACACGCCGCGCCGGGCGGAAGCGCGTATCATTGTGGCCACGAATCAGGACCTTACGGACCTGGCGCGTCAAGGCAAATTCCGCGAAGACCTTTATTACCGCATTAACGTCATTTGCGTGCAGGTGCCGCCCTTGCGAGACCGCAAAGAAGACATCCCGATTTTAATCGGCCATTTTCTAAAGAAATATTGCCGCGTCAATAATAAAAAGGTCGCCGGCGTGGCCGGGGACGTGCAAAAAATGTTCATGGAATATTCCTGGCCGGGGAACATCCGCGAACTGGAAAACGCCATTGAAGGGGCCGTCATTATGACCAAAGGGACTACCGTCAATAAAACAGACGTCCCCAATTTCTCAAAATTCGCGATCGATCATTCAAAATCTTCGAAATCATCCGAAAAAAATCTCAAGCGCGCCGTTGAACAGCCCGAAAAAGAGCACATTATCGCGATCCTCAAGGACTGCAACTGGAACCGCAACAAGGCGGCCGCCTCTTTGGGGGTGAACCGGACGACGCTGTATAACAAGATGAAAAAATACAATATCAGCGAAGAAACAATCTGATGCTCAACGAAGACGCTTCCCGACAACTTGCCCTGAAAGTCATCAATAAAGAAAAATGGTGGGACGTTTTGTCCCGTTTTATTGATGTTCTGCACATCAACATATTCATTGTTGACCGCAAGGGGCTTACCATCTTGCCCCCGGAAGAAGGCAAATACGGCGGCCGCTTGCTTACGGATCGTTCGTTGGGATTTCGTCCCGCCCAGGAAGCCTCCGAATTTCTGAAAAAATTCGAGCAATACGGCTCTTATCTGGAATACGCCAGCCCTCTTAATTTGCACCAGTTCGCCATCCCGATCAACATAAACGGGGAAGGGGGACTTTTGGGATACATGATCGTTGGCCCGGTCATCCTGAACAAACGCCTGGGAAATGCCGAATACGCCGCCCTTGCCCGTGAACGTAATATCCCGGCACAAGATCTGGTCAATGAGGTCAACGGCCTGCGGGTGGTTTCCAACGTGATGATAAATTCCATTCTGGACCTCCTCTCCGAGATCGTCAAAAACAACATAGAATTAAGCGGCATCAAGAGTGAAATGCGCCAGCAAGGGGAAGGCGAAGAAGGCTTCTCCGAAGAGATCAAAGAGGCGGCCAAAGACCTTTACTCTACGGTCTGTTTGGATGAGCTGTTAGTGACCCTTCTAGACGTGGCCCTGAAAATGACCAATACCGAATGCGGCTCGATCATGGTGGTGGACCAGGAAAGACAAGGGGATCTGACCATTAAAGTCTCCCGGGGGCTTAAAGAGTCCCGGATCAAAAATACCCGCGTCCGCATCGGTGAAGGGATTGCCGGTCTGGCTGCCAAGGAAAACAGACCATTTGTGATCCATGGGCAGCAAGCGGGGGACAACCGGATCAAGCCCTTTTTACAGAGGCCGGAGATTCAGCATTCCCTGATCATGCCCCTGATGGCCAAGCGCCGGATTTTCGGGGTCCTCAATCTACATACCCGGGAAGCCCACTGCAATATTGAAAACAATATCGAAAATCTCCAATATCTCTCTAACCTGCTTTCATCAGTTGTTTGATCCTGCCGAATAAAACTCGCGACAAAAACCTTTTTAAAAAACCTTTTTAAAAAGCTTGTTATCAGAAAAAACTTGATTTATAATAAGCATATGCTCAAATTAAATAGTGCGTTATTTCGAGCAACTGCTCACAATAATACAGACATCACGGAAAGCATATGACACGCCGCGGCAGACGAAAAAAGGTCCGCTACATCCAGAAAATGCCCAAAACAGCCCAGTTTAGCCCCCGGGGGAACCCGGGACGGCCGGATGAGGTTCAACTGAACATCGACCACTATGAGGCGATAAAGCTGGCTGATCATCAAGGCTATAGCCAATCCGAGGGCGCCCAAGCCATGGGCATTTCGCGGCCCACATTTGGCCGGATTTTGCGGGAAGCCCGAAAGATCCTGGCGGACGCCCTTACTAACAGCAAAATAATCCGTATCCGGACCGGAGACACGCAAGTGGGGGTACGCCCGCACAATCTGCCTGCGAAGCGTCAATTGCTCGAGCCAGCCCCAAAACCCACCCAAAGACTCACCGAAGCGGGCATCCGCGACGATATCTTGAAATTTCAGCCCAGCCGGGCACCCAATAAAAGCTGATTGCACCACTCTCTACAACTTCTTATAATACATATTATGTTAACTACTGGAATAGGAGAATTATCCGTCTAATGCCATATTGCTCTAGGGGTTGTGTGAATTTTATGTTGTCCTGTTAAAATCTGTGCATAGATTTACCCGAATTAAGTCCGTCCATAAAACAACGGCGCTTCTTTAGCAGAATGCGTCATTTTAAGGCAGAATATCCGGAAAATATGCAGATTTATCCTCCCTCCGGTTTTGGCAAAAAAGTCAAGGGAGGATTGAAAGGAACAGCTGACAGGACCCTTAGAATTGAATAATATCAGGGGTCTTTTGGTGCGGGGTCATGGCTTCGGCCCAATCAATGGTCACTTCGGCCAAGACAAAATTGGGGTCATCCGGACTGCCAAAATACTGCTTTAACATCGGGACGTTGTCCCAAAGGATGGTCTTTTTCTCAATATCCGCGCTGATCCTGGCATGACCGGCAACACGGCAATACCACATTTTCCGGTCCACAAAGCAAAATTCAACCCTGGGGTTTCTTTTGATGTCCGCAATGCTCCGGGAGCGGGCCAAAAAGGCCACCAAAAGCTGTTTCTCATCTTCCAATAAATAAGGCATCATCGGGCGCACGCGCGGCTGGTTACCATCCATGGTTGCCAAATATCCAAAACCGGCATCCCTGATCAGGTCAACAGCTTCTTCCTTTTTCATCGCTCCATCCTTTCTCTATAATATCTTTATCTTTACGATTCATCAAATTTCTCCTTAACCCTGAATTTATCGGTCCCTAAAAACGCGGCATTTTTTACCGCCACCATTTCCGCGGCGATGGAAACAGCGATCTCTTCCGGGGTCTGGGCTCCGATATCCACTCCGGCCGGTATTTTGACCCGGTTAAACCGGGCCTGGGAAACCCCCATTTTCTTCAAGCGCCCAAAGAATTTCACCCTCTTGGCCCTGCTGGAAATGACGCCCAAATAACCGGCATTGGTGTTAATGGCGGCTCTAAGACATTCAAAATCATATTCATTGCCTTGGGTCACGACCATAATATAGGTGTGCTGGTCAATGGCTAATCGGGACAATTTTTTGGCATGGTCGCCTACGATAATCCGGTCCACATGGGGGAAACGCCTGAAATTCGCGAACTCTTTGCGGTTATCGATAACGGTCACCTTAAAATTCAGCATCTTGCCTATCACCGACAGCGGCAAGGCAATATGCCCCGCGCCGCAGATCACAAAATGCCTGGATCCCTTAAAAGGCTCGATAAAGACCTTGATCTGGCCGCCGCAAACGGATTGCCCAACCCCGCCAAAATAATCATAAGCCACCAGAGAAGTCTTGCCGGATTTAATCGCCTTGAGGCATTCTTTCTGGACCGCCTTTTCGTTGCGTCCCCCTCCGATGGACCCCCAGAGGGTCCCATCCTCCAGGACGATCATTTTGGCCCCCGCCTTGCGCGGAGTCCCCTTGACGGTGGAATCCACCAGCGTGGCCACGGCATAGCTCCGGCCTTTTTCACTGGCCCGCAGGGCCTTAATCAATAATTCGTGTTCCATGTTTTTTTATTTAATGTACGCGCGGATGATCTTCTGGTCTTCGACCGGCCGGTCGCCGGCTCCGACCTTTGTATTTTCGATTTTTTGCACCACATCATAACCGCTAATGACCTCGCCGAAGATAGTATGACGTCCATTGAGCCAGGGCGTTGCCACAGCCGTAATAAAGAATTGGCTGCCGTTGGTATTGGGCCCGGCATTGGCCATGGCCAAAAGGCCCGCCTTGTCAAACCGCGCAGTCTTTGAAATTTCATCTTCGAACCGCCCGCCCCAAAGGCTTTCCCCGCCCCTTCCTGTCGCGGTCGGGTCGCCGCCTTGGACCATAAACTCCTTGATCACGCGGTGAAAAACAGTGCCGTCGTAATATCCTTTTTGGACCAGCCCGATCATGTTTTCACACGTTTTAGGGGCCGCATTGGGCCATAATTCCAGCTCAATAGTTCCCTGATTTGTTTCGAAAACCACGACTGGACGGCCCGCCGGCTCATCCGCGTGGGCGTTACGGGCAAAAAATACCGCGGAAAAATAAAAAACGACCATCAGGAACATGCTCGCCAAAATCCATCTTAACATCGGCTACTCCTTCTTTTGTTCATCTTGCTGATTAGTTTGTCCTTCAGATGCTGGTTTGTCCTGTGATCCTTGAGGATTCGCTTCGGGTAGCGCGGGATCTGATGATTGCTTTGGTTCGACAGGTTCACCCTTTTGGATTTCTGTCCCGGCGGTGGCAGCAGCAGGGGAATCGGCCGCGATAAGGATATCAGGCTGAAGCTTAAGAAAATCCTCTTCTTTGGGCTGCTCCGGCGGCGCACCAGGTTCGGGAGCGGCGGCCGCGGGGGGAGCGCTGGCGGCCGCCTGCAAACGCTTGTTCAGCACGGCGATTTCATCATCCTTCCCGAGAATGGCCTTTTCCATTTTTGGAATTTTTTCTTCCAGCTGGGCGGCCTTTTTTTTATTTCTTTCAGCCTCGGTCCTGGCGGTATTTAATTCCGTCTGGACGCCGCGCGTCTTGTCCCTGGCTTCCCGCAAATCTTTTTCCAGAATATCTTTTATTTTGTTGAACTCCTTACGGTTATTTAATTCCGCCTTCAAGGACTCTTCGGATTTTGCCAACGCCGCGCTTTTTTCATTAAAAAGCTTGTCGAGACGTTCATACTTCCCCTTCCATTCCTCGATCTGCGCCGCGAGGTCAATCTCCTGCTCGATTTTCTTTTCCTCGGCGGCCGAGAGGACAACCTGCGGGGCGGCGGGGTCGGCTGCCGGCTTATCCTGATAAACCACAAAAGACTTTTCAACAAAATCAGTCACACCGGGCAACGGGACTGTTGCCTTGGCCTCTTCTTTCTCTTTCTTGAATTTGGCAAAAAGTCCGGCCAACATGGAAGATTTCTTGGCCTGGGGCGGCGGGGGAGAAGTCATCGCCGGCATCGGCGCTCCCAAATCACGCAAGGAAGGCTTGTTTTCATTTCTCAACAGCCAGAACACAGCCAGAATGCCGGCAAACGAAACGCCGACCAATATAAAAAATATATTCATGAGATATTCCTGATTGACACCGACGAAATGATGCCTATAATTTTATTGATGGTTTCATGCCTTTTATTATCCGCGGGATTCAGCAGCCGTTTCGGATCTCCCAAAGCTCTGGCCCGGCTTGACGGCCGGACGCTCATCGAACATCTGCAAGAATTACTTCTCTCGACACAACTCCATGAAATCATTATTGTTCTGGGGCACGGCGCCGAAGGAATAAAACCTTTTCTATTTAAGCACAAAAAGATAAAGGTTGTCTATAACAAAGATTATAAATTCGGGCAAACCTCTTCGTTCAAATGCGGCTTAAAAGAAGTCGCCGCGCAGGCAACAGGCATCCTGCTTCTTCCGGTCGACTATCCCGCCGTCAAAGCCGAAACGTTGGATACGTTAATAACCTTTTTTGAGGAAAAAAAGCCCGTGGCGCTCATCCCCTCTTACCGGGACAAAAAAGGCCATCCCCCCATCCTTAATGTCGGGTTGAAGAGCGAACTCCTGGCCCTTGAAGATCCGGTCGGGGTCAACACCGTCATTCATCACCATAGAGATGATGTAACTGTTCTGCCCGTTGATGACGCGGGTGTCCTGAAAAGTTTTAACACAAAAGAAGAGTTCGATCAGTTGAAAGCGGAATTAACGTGAAGGGGCCGCGGCTTGCCGTCAGGCTCCCTTGGAAAGGGATTCGATCTGCTCTTTTTCCTTGAGCGCTTTGATGATCTTGTCCGGGGTAAACGGTAATTCTTTAAGCCGGATACCGACCGCGTCATAGATCGCGTTGGCGATCGCCGCGGAAGTGGGCAGCAACGCGGCCTCCCCCATCCCCTTGGCCCCAAAAGGGCCGTTGGGATCGTTGGTTTCGACCATAATGCATTCAATGGGTGGTGTTCCGATGGACCTGGGGATCCGGTAATTCGCGAAATTTCCATTGGCCGGCCGGCCCTTGTTGTCAAAACGAAGGTTCTCCATAAAGGTATACCCTAATCCCATCGCCAAAGAACCTTCAATCTGGCCTTCGGCGGATTGGGGATTGATGGCTTTCCCGATGTCATGAGCGTCCCACAATTTCAGGACATCGACTTCGCCCGTCTCCTTGTTGACTTCAACCTCGGCGACCTGCGCTTCAAACCCGTAACTTCCGGAAACGTTTCCTTCACCGGTCCGAAAATCGATCGGCGTCGTCTTCGGGTTGTAACTGCCGCGGCCGATAATCTGTTTCCCATAATGAAACGCGTAACACAACTCCAGCGCTTTATCAAAACTCATAAGAACGGATTTATTTTTTGTGTTGATGACTTCTTCAGTCTTAATGTCCAGATCATCGATATCCAATTCCAAGTCTTCCGCGACAATGGCCAGAATTTGGTTTTTGGCGTCGCGCGCGGCCAAAAGAGTGGCGTTGCCGGAAATAAACGTGACGCGGCTGGCAAAACTTCCCGTGTCAAAGGGCGTGATCTCCGTGTCCCCGGATTTGCAACGGATGCGGCTGTAACTGACGCCCAATTCCTGCGCGGCGATCTGCGAAAGCGCGGTGTTCGACCCCTGGCCCGTATCCGCGGCGCCGGTAAATAAATATACCGAACCGTCTTCTTCAACCTTGACGATCGATCCGGCGGACTCATGCGATTTGTACATCTTGGAACCCATAACGTCGGCGGCGATCCCGATCCCGATGCCGCGGCAAAGATGTTTCTGTTTTCCCCGCTTTTCGTACCAACGGCAGGATTCAATGGCCTTCTCGATGCATTCCTTAAGACCATTGGTCGTTAAAACCATTTTATTGATAGTGACCATATTGGGCGTGGTGATATTTTTCAGGCGGAATTCCACCGGGTCCATGCCGATCGCTTCAGCCAGCATATCCATATGAGATTCGATGGCAAAACCGGCCTGCACGCCGCCAAAACCGCGCATGGCCCCGCTGATGGGCGTATTGGTATAAACGCGGTACCCGGTCATGCGGAAATGCTGGATCTTGTAAAGCATGAAGATGCGCATGATCGCCGCCGCCAACACCGTCGGGCCGTAACTGCAATACGCGCCACCGTCGGCGATCACCTCGCCGGTAATGGCCGCCAGCGTGCCGTCTTTTTTGACACCGGATTTGATCTTGTAGATCATCCCGTGTTTGCGCCGCGTCGCCAGGAATTCCTCTTCGCGGTTGCAGCAGATCTTGACCGGCAACCCGCCGGCTTTCCTGGACAACAAACACGCGGCAAAATCCATCGGCAACATCTCGAGCTTGCCGCCGAACCCCCCTCCGACCGCCATCTTGATGACACGGACATCGTTTAAATCTAGCTTGAGGGTTTTCGCCAGCGCCTCCCGGCACTTAAACGGCGCCTGGCTGGAAGCCCACAACGTCACTTTGTTGGAAAATATTTCCCATTGCCCGACGCAGACGTGCGGTTCCAGGGCGGCCATATGCGCGGCGGGGGCAAAAAACAGATCTTCACGGACGTAATCGGCTTCCTTTAAGGCCCTGTCGGGATTTCCGAAATTGACGGGCAGGATAACGGCGATATTGTTAAGAGATTCGTGGATCTGCGGGGCGCCCGGCTTCATGGCTTCCCGGACATCAAAAACAGCCGGAAGGATCTCATACTGGACGTCGATCAGGCTCAACGCCTCCAGCGCGGTTTCTTCATCAACGGCCGCCACGGCGCCAAGCTCATCGCCGACGTAACGCACTTTTTCGGCCTCGATGGCCATCTGATCAACGGTATGCGGAAAAAAATATTCGTTAGAGCCGAATTTGATCTGGTGCGTGTCCCTAGCCGTGATGACGGCGCGCACGCCGGGCAACTTTTCAGCTTTGGACGTATCGATGGAGATGATGCGGGCGTGCGGATGCGGCGAACGGAGCATTTTCCCGACGAGCATATTGGGGAAACTGACATCAAAGGCGTACTTCGTCTGGCCCGTGACGATCCCCCTGCCGTCAATCCGCGGCACGCTTTTGCCGACGGGGTCGACGTATTCTTTCGAAAATGTCTTTTGAGCGGAGGCGGCCATGATCTACGAGCCCTTTAATGTTTTCATTTTCTCCCCGGCGTCACGAATCGCATCGAAAATCTTCAGATAACAAGCGCAACGGCAAAGATTGCCGTCCAGGCCATATTGAATTTCTTCCAGCGTCGGTTCGGGGTTCTTGTCCAGCAACGCTTTGGCCGACATGATCATCCCCGGGATACAAAATCCGCATTGCACGGCACCGTGGTCGATGAACGCCTGCTGCACGGGATGCAGCTGTTCCCCGTCGGCCAGCCCTTCGATCGTCGTGATCTCTTTGCCAACGCAATTTGCCGCCAGGGTAATGCAGGAAAGGACCGCCTTGCCCTCCATAACGACCGTGCAGGTCCCGCATTCGGATTCTTCGCACGCGGTCTTGGTCCCGGTCAGGCCCAGATTGTCGCGCAAGACCTCCAGGAGCGTCTCGTGCCCCTTGAGGTCAAGCTGATATTCCCGCTTGTTAATGTTGAGTTTGGTCATCGATGTTTCTCTGTCAGATCACGCAAGATATGCTTTATCCCTACGCGAAACATGTATTTCTTATAATCGGTACCGCGCGCGTCATAGATGGCCGCGTCAAGATGCTCCAAAGCTGTTTCCGCGAGAGTTTTACCGGGGCTCTTGCCGTTAAGAAATTCTTCAAGCTTGCGATCTCTTTGCGCGAACGCCACGCCATTATTGACCGCCACGATCGTCTGCGAAAATTTCCCTTTGACCAAACGCGTCGTGACGCACAAGGATAATAACGGTATGTCTACGTGCACGGATTTCTTGGCCCGGTAATAAACGAAAGAGATCCCGTCGTCTTTTTTAATGCTGACATGGGTAAAAATCTTGTCTGTTTTGGCGGCATTCTTGAAAAAATCTTCCGCCGGGACTATTTCTTCTTTCCCGTCAACGCCCACAAAATGCATCCTGGCCCGCGAAGCGACCATGACCGCCGGCATTTCGGTCCAGGTGTACCGGCACGTCAGGTTACCTCCCAGGGTGGCCATATTCCTGATCAGCTGTGATGAAATATTCCTGGCGGCGACCCTTAATACCCCAAGGTTCCCGGTCAGCAAAGGCGAATCATAGATCTCATCGATGTTGGTCATGGACTTGATCACGACACAATCTCCCTGATCTTCTATCCCTCTCAATTCCGGAATATGGGCCAGACTGATAATATGCTGCGGGGTCTTGACCCCCTTTCGCTTCATGGTTTTCAGGCTATTGAGCAGAAAGGTCCCTCCAGCCTGCAATTTGACATCCCGCAGCTTGCCATACGCCTGAACGGCAGATTCTAAACTATTGGGGGTGTGGAAGTTAAAGGGCCTTAAGAGCATAATCCATGACCGTGGGAATATAGTAAAATTTTACTATTTGGTGTAGTATACCAGAGAATCCCGCTTGCGCAAGAAAAATATCGGCAAACCCCGCCCTATGGCCTGGGGACGGGAATTCCCGCGTCTTCCAGGGCCGCCTCCACGACCGCAGGGTCCCACCCGTGGCTGGAGATTTCATCAACAATTTCTTGCGGTCGTTTTTGGCGAATTTCTTCCGGATGTTGACGCAAAAAGATCTTTAATACTTCCAGGTTATAAAGCTGATGCTTGTTCAGGCGCCAGCGCATCGGCTGGAGCTCTGTCTTCTTATTGAGGAAAAAGGCAACGGCCGCCCACGCCAGGGGCAACATCATGACCAACAAGGAACTAAAAAAATAAAATGGCCTGGTAACGCCCAGCATGTATTCCGCGCAATTCCAGAAAACGTCAAAAAGATAATGGCCGACAATGACCGGGATGATCCCGAAACGCAAATAAACCCAGGATAGAAACAGCCCAAGACACGTAACTTCGACGCCGCGAAACCACATGGGGAAAACCGGATAATTGCTGTGGCTGAACCCCCATATGAGCGACGAAATGATAACCGCGGCAACGGTGCTTCCCAGAATCTTTTTCCCAAAACTGATGGCGAACAACCGGAACATCACCTCTTCGGTAACGCTGGCCTTGAGTCCCAGGGTAAAAGCCGCCAAAAACGGCCAATAGGCCGTGGAAAGATTATTCATCCAGGCGTGTTCGACCCACACCCCGGCATAGCGCTGACCCAACCCTACGAGGACCGACTGGATGCCCAGCATAATGATCCACACGCCGTACCCCAGCAAGATCGCCTTCGCCACGTCCCGCGAGAGAAAAGTCGAGCGCAAATAATACAGGAATGTCCCTTCGGGCTTTTCTTTAAAGACCTGATAATGCAGGGCCTCTCCGGCAAGGCCGGGCATGATGATCGCCACGCTGACGAACAGGGCCCCGACCAGCGCCTGCATGGCGATCTGTCCGATGTAGATACGGAAAGCGCCCGTCGTATTATAATCGAACAAAATGCTTTGCCATTGATTCAAGACTGCCGCCAACGACAAAATAAACGAAAAGGCCATAAGGCCGATGTAAAAACGCTTGGTCATGTGGGTGGCCAGATGATTACGCCGGACGATCATAAAAAAAACAGTCGATGTAAAAAGCGCTAAATACAGAAGGTAAATGAACTGCGAAAGGATCCTCCCGGTATCCTGGATACGCGCCAGATAACGGCTGAACTGATCCGGAACCAGGAAAGCGTGCTTGCCGAAAGAAAGGACCTCTTGCCCCGTCACCTTGGCGCTAACGAGCAGCTTTCCCGTCCCGCCGTCAGGCTCCCCGGGGGAGGAATTCTCCCGCGGGCTCCAAGGGATCTGCACATCTTTTCGCTGCCAGCTGAACGAAAAATCCGAGCGGTTATCGTAAACCGTCACAAGATCGCCTTTGACCGCGTATTGGCCGATATCAAACTGGAATCTCTCTCGCAGGAACTCGACGGCTTTACGCCGCGCCTCGTCCCTTTCCAGGGGTTCACGCGCGGCGTTGTCGTCAATGATATGCTGAAAGCCGATCACCTCGCCCGTCGCCGAACTGACGAAAATCTTATATCCTTCCTTTTCATTCTCGCGGTAGAACCGCGCGGCCCAATAAAAGAGATCAAAATCATATTTCTGGATGAATTGAACAAGCCCGGAAAAACCGACGGTATACTGCAGGTAACGGTCGGCCTCGTCATCCGAGGAGAAAACGACCGCCGAACGAAAACGCGCCGGGTCTTCCTGGCGCGCGCGCAGATATTCCCGGGCGATCCCGGCGGCCTTTTCCCGGTCGACGGAGAAATTAACAAATTCCAGCTGGGGGCAACTTAACCGCAGCCAAAGGATAAAACCAAGGAGGGATAAACCGGCGAAGAGGATCCAGGTTGGACGGTCGGGTTTCATTTTAAAGCAGATTAATGACTTCCGGCGGCAATCGGTTGAGCTCCTGGCGGCCGAGCACTTTAATGGACCAGCGCAAAAGTTTCAATTTTCTCGCGAGCTTCTCATCCGGATCGGTGACATTGACCAGGCGGTTGCGGGACAAAAACAGCATCTTGCGGATCGTGGTAAAAACGACCCGCGCCTCCCGCGCGCGTTTATTGCCGGCGCCGATGATATCGTTGAGACTGTTGAAGGCGATCTCATTGACGGCGGCGTTATAATGGTTCAGCTTCTGGATCAACGCGGGGACCATCGGCTGAAAATAGCGGTAACGGTCCATCCGGCATAACGTGTGCATGATCTCCACTTCGACAAACGGCGAATCGGTCAACTTGAGCCGCCGCACCAGAATACGTTCCCCCCGGCTTTTTTCCCGTGAGACGACCTCCCCGCTGTAACGTTCCTTGAATACCCGCACGGCCGCCGCGATCTGGTAAGGATTGAGCGTATCGTCCATGATCATCTCGAGGATGACGTCTTTGGAAAGATCCGCGTACTTCTGCGCGTAACCATCAAGGAGCTGTTGATCGTCGAAAATAGATTGTTCGGAAAGGTCATCCTGGCCATGCGCCCGCGGCACCGACAGACAAACCGCTGACAGAACAAACATGACAAGGATACCGGCCTGGGTTCGCTCCATAATATTATCCCTCGATGAACTCCATCGAAACATCAATGGATCTGCGGGAATGCGTTAACGCGCCGACGGAAATACGATCGACGCCGGTCCGGGCGATTTGCTTGATGTTCTTAAGCGTGATGCCCCCCGAGGCTTCCAGAAGCGGCTGCCTCCTGTTTCCCTTTTTATTTCGTAAAGCCACTGCCTTTTTCATTTGGGCACAATTCATGTTATCAAGCAAGATAATATCGACTCCGGCAGCCAGCGCCTGTGCAAATTGCGGCAAAGTATCCACCTCGAATTCTATCACTTTTTTCTCCCCATGGCGAAGACGTTTAGCCATCCGCGCGACCGTCATCCGGCGACAAGCCCAACGGTGATTATCCTTCGCGAGGATCATCTCTTGAAGGTTTGAGCGATGATTTCGCGCGCCGCCGCAACGCACCGCGTATTTTTCCAATTCCCGCAGGCCCGGCGTCGTCTTGCGCGTGTCCAGGATTGTCGTTTTGTACGCGGAAACAGCCCGGACGTAGCGCCGCGCGTTGGTCGCGACGCCCGAAAGATACCCCAGAAAATTAAGCGCCGTCCTCTCCCCCGCCAGAAGCGCCCTGGTCTTTCCTCTCACAAGCAGGACGGTCGTGTTTTTCTTTACTTCCTCGCCTTCGGCGCAGCGGAAATCACATCGGATGTTTTTGTCCAGTTCCTGAAAAATCCGCTGGACAATGGCCAGGCCGCAGACAACGGCGTTTTCTTTCACAATGATCCGCGCGCTCGAAATCTCCGAAGCTCCGACAAGCCGATTCGTCGTGACATCGTGCCGAACACGATCTTCGCCAAGGGCTCTACGAACGATAAAATCAAAATTGGGAATGCCGGGAGTGCGCATGCAAGATTATTCCAGACTGGCGATGACTTGTTTTAATTCCGTCACCCTGGTGTTCAACAACGTTAACCGTTCTTTTTCCCTGGCCACGATTTCTGCCGGAGCTTTTTTCAGGAATTCTTTATTCCTAAGGCGCTGCGCCAAAGCGCCCAGCGCCTTTTTCTGCTCCTGGACCTGGTTGAGGATCCGCTTTTTTTCCTTGTCCACGTCAATGACCTCGCCCAGGGGAATGACGCATTTAATGTCCCCGGACAGGACCGTGACGGCGTTTTTGACCTTGCCAGAATTCGGGCCGGCAATCCGGGTGTCCCCCAGCCGCGCCATTTGTTTTAAAACGGCCGTGTTCTCTTTAATCAAGGCGGCGTCCTTGGCCGAGGTTGTGACCAAATGGCATTCAATCTGTTCGGCTGGGTTGACGTTCCACTGCGAACGGACATTGCGGATCGCCGCGACAAGCGCCATCAGCGTCTGCATCTGTTTCTCCGCGCTTTTGTCGATCAGCTTTTTTGAAACAACCGGCCAACCCTGCCGGCACAACGGCCCCTTCTCTTTACCTGTCTTTTCCCACAACTCCTCGGTGACAAACGGCATGAACGGGTGGACCATCTTTAATGTGTCGCGCAGGACCCCGAAGGCGATTTTCTGGATGGCCGGATCGGCCCAGCGGTCTTTGATGAGCTCCAGATACCAGTCGCAAAAATTTCCCCAGAAAAATTCGTAGATCAGGTTCTCCGCCTCGGAGAACCGGTAATGCTCGTTCGCCGTGCCGACTTTTTCCAGCGTCGCGTAAAAACGCGCGATGATCCAGCGCGAGGGCAGATCCAGAGTCTTTCTGTCAAACTTGGCCAGGTCAACGTCAATGTCCGGATCCTTGACATTCATCAGGATAAGCCGGGAGGCGTTCCACAGTTTATTGGCAAAATTGCGGCCGATCTCGAACTTCTCTTTGGAAATGAACAGGTCCTGCCCGGAATTGATGATCAGGCTGTAGCGCAGCGCGTCGGCCCCGTACTCTTTGATGATTTCCAGAGGGTCAATGGCGTTGCCCAGGGATTTCGACATCTTGCGTCCTTTCGCGTCACGCACGGTGCCATGGATGTAAACATCCTTAAACGGGATATCGCCCATAAATTCCTGGCCCGCCATGATCATGCGCGCCACCCAGAAGAAAATGATCTCCGGCGCCGTGAACAACGATGCCGTTGGATAGAAATAATCCCAATCCTTCTTGCCCGAGGCCGGCCACCCGAAGGTCGCGAACGGCCACAGCCAGGAAGAGAACCAGGTGTCGAGAACATCCTCATCTTGTTTGAGATTCCCCGAACCGCAATGCGGGCATTGCGTCGGGGTTGTTTCCGAAACGATTGGCTCTTTGCATTTCAGAGTGCACTTCCCCTCGCCGATACAATACCAGACAGGGATCCGGTGCCCCCACCATATCTGACGGGAAATGCACCAGTCACGGATATTCTCCATCCAGTTCAAATAAACCTTTGTCCACCGTGACGGATAAAATTTAATTTTCCCTTTACGCACCGCTTCAATGGCCGGCTTGGCCAGCGGGCCCATGCGCACAAACCACTGTTTGGACAGATACGGCTCGACCACCGTGTGGCAGCGGTAACAATGCCCGACGGCATGCGTATGCGGCTCTATTTTCTCCAGCAATTTCAGCTGACGCAGTTCCTCAACGATGGCCTCCCGCGCCTCAAAACGGTCCATCCCTTCGAACTTGCCGGCGCGCTGGTTTAAAACACCGTCCGGCCTCATGACGTTGACGAATTCCAGTTTATGGCGCCTGCCCATCGCGAAATCATTGGGGTCGTGCGCCGGGGTGACCTTCACCGCCCCAGTCCCGAATTTGGGATCGACACATTCATCGGAGATCACCTTGATCTCGCGGTCAACGAACGGAAGCGTCAAGGTCTTGCCGGCATATTTCTTGTACCGTTTGTCTTTGGGGTTGACCGCGACGGCCGTATCCCCCAGCATGGTCTCCGGACGCGTGGTCGCCACAACAATGCATTGACGGGGATCGTCCTTGAGCGGATATCGCAGGTGATACAAATTCCCCTGCAGGTCGCGGTGTTCCGCCTCTTCGTCGGAAAGCGCGGTCTGGCAGCGCGGGCACCAGTTGATGATATATTCTCCCTGATAGATCAGCCCTTTTTTATACAAACGGATAAACACGCTGCGCACCGCCTGGCTGTAGCCCTCATCCATGGTAAAACGGGCGCGCGGCCAGTCGCAGGACGCCCCTAACTTTTTTAACTGATGGATGATCGTGTCGCCATATTCGCGCTTCCAGGCCCAAAGGCGTTCCAAAAATTCTTCGCGGCTCAGATCATGGCGGGTTTTTCCTTCTTTGGAAAGCTGGCGTTCAACGACATTCTGGGTGGCGATCCCCGCGTGATCGGTGCCCGGCATCCAGAGCGCTTCAAACCCGCGCATCCGTTTATACCGGACCATGATATCCTGCAGGGTGTTGTTCAGGGCGTGGCCCATGTGCAGGATCCCCGTCACATTGGGCGGCGGGATGACAACCGTGTAGGGCTTCTTGTCGGGATTGACTTCGGCGTGAAAAAGGTTGTTGTCGACCCAATACCGGCTCCATTTGGCGTCGACCTCGTTGAAATTAAAACGGGAGGATAATTCGATCATAAGGGCGGGATTTAATGCTTTTTTTGATCCTTGAGCAGCTTGTATTCGATACTGTCCGTTAACGCTTCCCATGATGCTTCAATAATATTCTCATGGACACCGACCGTCGTCCAGGAATCCGTATTATCCTGCGACTCAATCAGGACGCGCACTTTGGCGGCGGTCCCTTCTTTCGTATCCAGGACGCGCACCTTGTAATCAGTCAGGCGCATCTCCTTCAGGCGCGGATAAGATTTGGTCAACGCCTGACGCAGGGCCTTGTCGAGCGCCTCCACGGGGCCGTCGCCTTCCGCGGCATTGTACACGCTTTCGCCGCCGACGCTCACGCGTACCGACGCCTCGGCGAAAACCTTCCCGTCAAAACGCTTTTCCGAAACCGTGCGGAACCCTTCGAGCTTGAAAAATGGTTTATATTTCTTGAGTGAACGCTTGACGAATAATTCGAAAGAAGCGTCCGCCGCCTCGAACTGATAACCACCGTGCTCCTTATGCTGAAGCGCCTCCAGCAGTTCCCTGGCCTCGGGCGATTTTTTATCCAAATGCACATCCATCTGTTCGGCTTTCAGGAGAATTGGCATCTTTCCGGCCAACTCGGAAGTGATAAACCGGCGGTGATTGCCGACCCTGGCCGGATCGACATGTTCATAGGCAAGCGGATTCTTGAGCATGGCATCGATATGCACGCCCCCCTTGTGGGCGAAAGCGGAATGTCCCACAAAGGCCGCGTTGTCGGGCAACTTGAAATTGCTTATCTCACTGATAAAGTAAGAAGTCTCCATCAATTTCACCACGTTCTTTTCGGGGATCGACGGCTTGTTGAGTTTGGTCGACAGGATCCCGATGATGGTGCACAGGTCCGCGTTGCCGCAGCGCTCACCCAGGCCGTTGAACGTCCCCTGCACGTGCACGCAACCCGCTTCAACCGCCGCGATGCTGTTGGCCACCCCCATGCCCAGATCATCGTGAGTATGGATACCCAGCGGTACGCGGATCTTCTTTTTTACTGTGCCGGCGATCTCTTTGACTTCCGTCGGCAATGTCCCGCCGTTTGTGTCGCACAACACGACGCAGTCCGCGCCGGCCTTTTGCGCCGCCAAAATAGTTTTCAGGGCATATTCGGGATTACGCTTATAGCCGTCAAAAAAATGTTCCGCGTCATAAATGACTTCCCGCTTGTTCTTTTTCAAATATTCAACCGAATCGGCGACCATGGCCAGATTTTCTTCCAGCGTTGTGCGCAACACATCCGTAACGTGAAGATCCCAGCTCTTTCCAAAGATAGTTACCGTGGGAGTTTCCGAGGCGACCAATTCTTTGAGATTCTGATCTTCTGCGGCCTTCACCTTGGCCCGGCGGGTCGACCCGAACGCGGCGATTTTCGCGTGCTTCCATTTGCGCCCTTTGACGCTCTGAAAATATTCCTTGTCCTTGGGGTTAGAGCCCGGCCATCCGCCCTCGATATAGTGAACGCCCAGGTCGTCGAGCTTCTCGGTGATCTTGATCTTGTCCTGCACCGTGAAGGAAATGCCCTCGGTCTGGGAACCGTCGCGCAGCGTCGTATCGTATATGGTTATTTTTGTCATCAAACCAGCGCCTCTAACCCGAACTTCTGGTGCAACGCGCGCACAGCTTTTTCCGCGTGCCTTTGACTGATAATGCAGGAAATGCTGATCTCCGATGTTGAAATCATATCAATGTTGATCTTGTTTTCCGCCAGCACCTGGAACATCTTTGCCGCGATCCCGTGGTGGGAACGCATCCCGGAACCGACAATCGAAACGCGCGCGATTCTTTTGTCAAAAAGGACCTCCCCCGCGCGGATCTTCTGGGCGACCGCTTTGGCCGCCTGGATCGCTTTAGGCAGGTCGCTTTTCAAGACCGTGAAAGAAATGTCCGTGAGCTTGGTATGGCTGACATTCTGGACGATCATATCGACGTTGACGTCCATTTTGGAAATGTCGGTAAATATCTTGGCCGCGATCCCCGTCTGGTCGGGCACGGCGCAGATGGTGATCTTCGCTTCGGATTTGTTGCAAGTAACGCCGCGCACGGCAATCTCTTCCATCTTTTCATTCTTCTTGACGATCATGGTCCCTTCCTCCTTCGAGAAGCTTGAACGCACGTGAATGGGAATATTATATTTCTTGGCGACTTCGATGGAACGCGCCTGCATGACCTGCGCGCCCAAAGAGGCCATTTCCAGCATTTCTTCAAAGGTGATCGTTTTGATCTTCTTGGCTTTTGGCTCAATACGCGGGTCCGTCGTATAGATCCCTTGAACGTCCGTGTAGATTTCGCAAACCCTCGCCCTTAAAGCCTTGGCCAGCGCCACGGCGGTCAAATCCGATCCGCCACGGCCCAAAGTCGTGATCTCATTCTCGTCCGTGACCCCTTGATAACCGGCGACAATAACGATTTTGTTCTCCGCCAGGGCCTTGCGGATCCGCCGGCCGCTGATCGTCTCAATGCGGGCTTTCGTGTGACTATGGTCCGTTTTAATTCCGACCTGCGGTCCCGTGAACGAAATCGCGTCGTGCCCGCACTGCTTGACGGCGATCGCCAGAAGCGCGCAGGAAATTTGTTCTCCCGTCGACATGAGCATGTCCATTTCGCGGTCCGAGGGGTCCCTGGAAAGCTTCAGGGCCATCGCCTCAAGCTCATCGGTCGTGTCCCCCAGGGCGGAGACAACCACGACCAGGTGATTACTGCCCGTTTTGGTGGCGACCACCCGGCGCGCGACCGCCCGGATGCGCTCAATGTTGGCCACCGAGGAACCACCATACTTTTGCACCACAATATATTTCTTCATCTTTTTATGAACCACGTTCTCACTTAACTTTTTGTCATAAATTTCTTAAGAAGCGCCTCGCCGCTCGCGAATTTCAGCCCCTTTTCCTTCGCCAGGGCTTCGGTAAGCCGTGGCGCGGCATCCGGCTGGACGTCTTTACCGTACATCACAAAACAAACAGGGTCCGAAGTGTGGGTGCGCAACTCAACGGGTGTCGGATGATCCGGCAAAACCAGGATACGCGCGTCCTCGTATTGTCCGAAGTAATTCAGAACCGTTCCGATGATTTCCCGGTCGATCCTCTCGATGCAACTGATCTTGGCGTCCAGATCGCCGTTATGCCCGGCCTCATCGGGTGCCTCGATATGGACATAGACAAAATCGTTTTTCTTCAAAGATTCAAGGGCATACTGCGCTTTGCCAAAATAATTCGTATCATAATACCCCGTTATCCCGGGGACGTCAATGACTTCAAGCCCGGCCAGGCGGCCGATCCCGTTGACCAGATCGACGGCGGAGATGATCCCTCCGCGCACACCGAATTTCTGCTCAAAAGACGGCAGGTTGGGACGCACGCCCTGACCCCACAACCAGATCATCGTGGCCGGGTGTTCTTTCAAGTCGGCGCGTACCTGATTGACGGGATGTTGCGCAAAAATAGTTTTGGATTTCTCCATCAACATCAAAAGCATCTCCGCCGCGGGCGCTTTGCCGGGAAGAAAGTCGCGGATATCCTGATCGATGATATCATGCGGCGGATGGGTCTTGACCTGCATATATTCTTTCACCCGATTTCCTTTCACGACCAGAAGATGTCGGTAACTTTTTCCCGGGTAAAATTTAATACCCTCCTGAACGATCTCACGATTAAGCGCCTCGATCAAGATCGTGGCCTCTTTGGTAGGGATGTGTCCGGCGCTGTAATCGATCATTTTGTGGTCAGCGACCGTGACCAGATTACAACGAAACGCCACCTCATCATCCGCGAGGATAATATTCTGGTTGGCCGCCTCCAGCGGCGCGCGGCCCGTGCGGCAGACTTTAGGATCATAGCCCAGGATCGCCATATTGCCGATGTCCGATCCCGGGCTCATTCCGTCGGGAATCGTTTGCACCAGCCCCACCGCCCCCTGCTGGGCCAAAAAATCCATGTTGGGCGTCCTGGCCGCTTCCAGAGGCGTTTTGTTCCCTATCCGCGCGATCGGGTAATCCGCCATGCCGTCCGGGACGATCACAATGTATTTCATAATTGCTCGCTTAGAATGCGCACTAACGCCTTCGACATTTTCGCGCGGCCGGCCGCGCTTGCCAAAAGGGCGTCATCCTTATCCAAAATAAATCCTTTATAGCCGCGCGCGGTCAATGCGTTCGCCACGACAACATCACAATCCGCTTCGCGGAAAAGCTCCCGGGCCTTCCGGCGCGCCGATTTCCGGGAAATGTGTGGTTCGAGTTTAAACCCGGCCAGAAATGCCTTTGGCGCAAGTCGTTTGACGGTACGGATCAATTTCGGCGTCGCCACGAATTCCAGTCTTAATGTCTTCTTCGCTGACGCAAGCTTATGCCGCACCGGCCTTTTTAATTTGTAATCAGCCACCGCGGCGGCATGGATGACCGCGTCGATATCCTTGCGTAATTCCTGTTTTAACAACTTCTGCAATTCGTCAAAAAAACAAAACTTCAAGATCCGTATCGAGCGGGAGGAAAGCGGCACGGCCACGGGGCCCTCCAACAGGGTCACCTTCGCCCCGGAGCGCGCGCAATCGAGCGCGACGCGTTGGCCCAATGCGCCGCTGGAAATATTGCTCACCACGCGCACCGCGTCGATGGGGACCCACGTGGGCCCGCAGGTGATGAGAATTTTCTTGTTCTTGAGGGAATATCCCACAGCGGCCGGTCCTTAAAGCCCGATCTCTTTTAGAATGGCCTTGACCTCCGGCTTCAGGGAAACCGGCGGCTGAACGTTCTTGATGGCGATATCCGGGTCTTTAAGACCGTGGCCTGTCAGGGTGCATACGATGCGGGCGCCTTTATACTTTTTAAAATATCCGGCCTTATGCAATTTGAGCATGCCGGCCACCGAAGCGGCTGAAGCCGGTTCAGCGAAAACCCCGCTTTGTGAAGCCAGGCGTTTATAGGCATCGAGGATTTCCGCGTCAGTCACGGAATCGATCAGCCCTCCCGATTCATCCCGGGCGGCTTCGGCGCTTTTCCAGCTGGCCGGGTTGCCGATCTTGATGGCGGTCGCGATCGTTTCCGGATGATCAACAATCTTCCCGGAGACAATCGGCGCCGCGCCCGCGGCCTGAAATCCCAGCATCTTCGGCAGCTGTTTTGATCTTCCAGCTTTTTTATATTCCCCGTAACCTTTCCAGTAGGCCGTGATATTGCCGGCGTTGCCGACGGGGATCGCGTGAAACTCGGGCGCAGTTTTAAGCACATCACAAATTTCAAAGGCCGCTGATTTCTGCCCTTCGATGCGAAACGGATTGATCGAATTGACCAGTTCAACAGGATATTTCTCTGTGATTTCCCGTACCAGGGTTAAGGCTTCGTCAAAATTCCCTTTGACCGCGATGACCTTGGCCTGGTGGATCATGGCCTGGGCAAGCTTGCCCAAGGCGATATTGCCTTCGGGGATCAAGACCACGCACCGCATGCCGCTTCGCGCTGAATAGGCGGCGGCCGAGGCCGAGGTGTTTCCCGTCGAAGCGCACATGACGATTCGACAGCCCTTCTCTTTAGCTTTAGAGATCGCCATCGTCATCCCGCGGTCTTTAAACGACCCCGTGGGATTCAGTCCTTCGTATTTTAAATAAACTTCCAGACCGGTTTCTTCGGATAAGTCACGGGAAGGGACAAGGGGAGTATTTCCCTCAAGGAGTGTAACGACGGGGGTTTTGGGGGTAACGGGCAGGAAATCCCGGTACTCTTCAATGACGCCTTTCCAGCTCACCACAATTTCTCCATGCGGATGGCAACGGGTTTGCTTTTGACGATCGGAAGTTCCCAGATTTTCTTGAGGGCCAGACGCAAATTCTTCTCCAGCGTATAATCCGTCAACATGACAACCGGCACAGCCCACGCCGCGGTGTGCGCCGGCTGGGTGACGGAATTCAAGCCGATCCCGTAGCGGCCCAGGACGCTGGTGATCTTGCCCAGGACCCCGGGTTTGTCGGTCGCCATAAACCGGATATAAAACCGGGTCTTGATCTGGTCGATCTTGCGGATCCGGAAATTGGGCGCCTCGCTGTACAAGTTGCAAAGCAAATTCGCGTCCGCGCCGCGGGACGCCAGATTCAAAAGGTCGCTCACCACCCCCGATGCCGCCGCCATCTGCCCCGCACCCTCCCCGGAGAGGAGCACGTCTCCCAGGGGGTTGGCGTTTAGATAAAACGCGTTGTGAATGCCGCTGATCGAGGCCAGCGGATGGACTTTCGGGATAAGCGTGGGATGCACGCGGGCTTCCACGATGTTCTCATAACGCTTGGCGATCGCCAAAAGTTTAATGGTCAGGTTCAAACTCTCGGCATAAGCGATATCATCGTGCGAAATATGCGTGATCCCTTCGGTGTAAATGTCGCTGACCTTCACGAACTTTCCAAAAGCGAGATACGCCAAAATCGCCAGCTTGTGGGTGGAGTCCATCCCGTTGATATCCAGCGTCGGGTTGCTTTCCGCGAAACCTTTTTCCTGCGCCAGTTTCAGGGCCTTGGAAAACGAAAGCTTATTCTTGGTCATCTCGGTGAGGATAAAATTGCACGTCCCGTTGATGATCCCGTAAATACGATTATAGGTGTTGCCCACCATGCCTTCGGTGATCGTTTTGATGATCGGGACCCCGGCACCGACCGATGCCTCAAAATACAACTGCCGGTTTAACTTTTTGGCTAACTGGAACAATTCTTTCCCACAATGGGCGATCAGCACTTTATTGGCCGTGACCACGTGCTTGCCGCGGCGCAGCGCCGTTGTCACGATTTCCTTGGCCGGATGCAAGCCGCCGATAAGTTCGATAATAACTTCAGCGCTTCTATCGTCCAGGACATCGCCGATCTTTTTGGTCAGTTTAGCGGCACCCAATCCGCGGGTATCTTTCCTGTGGATGCTCCGGTCGCAGATTGTGCGCACGACAAATTCAACCCCGTATTTATCACGGATATAATTTTGCCGCTTCTGCAAGAACTTGACGACGCCGGCGCCGACGACGCCATAACCGATAAGTCCAATATTGATTTTACGCATGACTGCTGTTTTCTCCATTGACAAAGAATTCGATCAACTTGGCGACCCAGAATTCCCCTTGGGGGTCGAGAAATTCAAACTGAAGCCGCGTTTCATAGATCAGGTTCCGCACCTTCTCGTGCGACTCCAGGACAACCCCTTCCAAATAAGTCGTCTCTGCCACATAAGGTGTTTTCAACTCTATCCCGAGCTTGGTGCCCGGATTAAACTTTTGGGATGTAATAAAACACATCCCGCCATGGCTGATATTTTTCAGCTGCGTCAATTCATACCGGCGGTCGGGATATTCCTTCTCGAAATAAGAAAGGATAAAATGCTTGCGGATACGCTGACTTCGGCGTCGTTCTTGGTCCATTTTATTCTCGCTTTTATCGGGTCGGACAGATTTTTCCACCCATGGCGGAAAAACTGACCGCGCGATATTAAATCGGGGCGACAGGGCTTGAACCTGTGACCTCTTGAACCCCATTCAAGTGCGCTAGCCAACTGCGCTACGCCCCGGGATTATTTAACTAATTCTCTTTCAATAGGTTGTGAAATCCCTTCGTTTTCGGATTCCTTTGGTTCGGGTGGAAGTGTCCAAAAAGTGTCCATCTTCCGGCCCAAAATGTCGACCGCGCGCCTTTTATAACTCGGCGATAAATGACTGTAGCGGAGCGTCATCCTTACGTCCTTATGCCCTAGCAATTCCCGTACTGTGTTGATGTCCGTACCGGACATGGCCAGCTGGCTGGCAAAGGTATGCCGCAAATCGTGGAAATGAAAGTTATTTATACCAGATTTCTTTAGGGCTGTAAAGAAGGATTTCCGAATATCGTGCAGAGGTTTCCCGTCTTTATTGCAAAAAATATAGGCGCTATCCGGGTGCTTCCGGACACGGATCAGGGCCGTTTTAACCTGTTCATTCATGTAGACTTCCCGCTTTTCGCCGTTCTTGGTATCAAGCAAAGTAATGATATTATTCTTAAAATCCACATCATGCCATTTAAGGCCGAAGAGTTCACCTCTGCGCATGCCGGTATTGAGCGCCAGAACAACGATCGGTCTCAAAATCTTGTTGCAATTTGCCAAGACTTTGACGATCTCCTCCCTTTCGAGGAAGCGCAAACGGCCTGCGGGTTCCTTAAGAAATTTGACGTTTCGGGCAGTGTTTTCATGCAGCTTGTCCCAGATTACGGCTTTCGAAAACATTGTTTTCAGAGTGGCCAACTCACGGTTGACCGTTGCGGGGCCGACCTGCCCGGAGCGTTCGAGCTTGAATTTCTCAATGTCTTTGATCGCGATCGCGTAGAGGTATTTGCCCCCGAAATATCCCTTGAGGGTTTCGAGGTTATAAAAATCAGACTTCCAGCTTTTCTTGTTAACTTTGGAGTGGGTATTCAAGAATTCTGCAGCGAAGTCCTCGAACTTTATCTTTTCCTTCTTGCAAACATCGAGGAATCTATCCTCGGCAATCTCGACCTTCCGCTTGGCCAACACAGTTTCGGCGAGCTTCCGGCTTGAACCTATTCTCTCACGGATTCGCTTACCGTTGGGGAGGCGGTAATCGATAAACCAGTTCTCATTTTTGAAGTAGATTCCCATATCCTATAAGTATTTCTATTACAATATTTAATTATATACCGGAACACGCTTTTCTTCTAACCATTTTTCAACTGCCAACAAATCGAACTTGACCAGCCGGCCGATCTTGACGAACGGTATCTTCCGATGACACACCCAGACATAAAGGGTACCGCTGGAAACGCCGATATACTCCGAGAGTTCTTTTATGCCGACGTACCTTTTAGTCAAATCGAATCCTTTTTAAAGACATCATCCACCTGCTTAGAAAGCTCCAGAAGCTCGGCGATTTCTCCCTTCCTGTCCGGCCAGTCCTGGTCCACGTTGGCCAGGGCCGTTTCAAATAACGCCTTGAAATCAATTTTAAAACCATAGGTACTTTCCAGCTGATCGCAAAATAATTTTTGAAACTCCAGGATCTGCGCATACAATCGGATATCGTTTTCAAAAAATTTCTTGAAGACAACCTGAAGACTGCTTCTGTCCTGATTCATCAAATCAACCAGGAAGGTGACGGCCTCCTCCATATTCCTGAATTCCTTTTTTACGGCCTTGCCTTTACTACGGATATCGGAACAAAATTCTCCCATACATCACCTCCGTTCAGATAGCGGTTTAATCCGCGCTATGTATACCTTCTCATGGTATTACGAAGACTGGTGTTCCGGGTAAGCGCTTCTTCGACTATACCCGTTATAACACCGCGATTCCGATAAACATCTTGGGCATCCCACGCCTGGATCACCACAACCGGCTGGTTAGTCACGTACTGGTTGCCGAGGGACCGCCCCCGGTTCAAAAGATTGACATTGTCCTCCCCCAATGCGCCAACGGCACGGCGGGAAAGCACAGCCTCTCCGCTTTGGGCAATAATAGGCACTTCATCCCTGGCCAGAAAACCGTTGTGCGCCCTGATCATCCCGCCGGCGTGGAATTCCTTAAGACCAAGCAAATTAAAGGGTGATGTTATTCCGAACATCTGGCCAAGCGTCATGGTTATCAGCCATTTTGCGGCCACATCCGCGAGGATCTGCATAATGGACCTACCAAAATCAGCGAACATCTCTCTCGCGCTTTTCACGTTCTCTGAAAACGGATTAAAAAAGAATTCCGTCAACGACCGGGACATGGCCTGGGCCGTCTGGGCAGAAGTTTCTTTCATAACGTCAGCCATTGTCTTGGTCTGCGTTATGACATCCCCGATCTGTTCTTTCAATTTTGTATAATCAAGACCGGCGCCGCCCGAAAGCCATTTTATTAAACCCCCAAACGTTTTCCTTATCTGCTCGACAGATTTATCCACTCCATCGGCCAGACCGCCGGGCACTGTTCCAGACATCCCGGCTTCAAGAATCTTCTGTATTTCTCCTTCGATCTGAGCGACCATCTTGTGCTGTTCAATCGAATCCTGACGCAAGCTGCCGGAGAATTTATCAAGGGCATCAGAAGCCGCCAAGAAAGCCTCTTGCTGCGCCCCGGGGACCCGGGCAAGGACTTTCATAAAACCGGACAAATGAACGGACGCGGTGATCAACCCATCGACCAAGCCCCCCATCATCTTATTAAAACCCAGCTGTACCATTTTGATGCCAATTTCTATAGCGTTCAAAATCGGGATGACTACTTTTTTGACCTCATCCCAGTGGACAATCATAAGAACGATGCCGCCCACAAGCAGCATGATGCTACCCACAATCCCAATAATGATCCACTGGACCGGGGTTAATGCCAAAACGAACGCGACGATCGCTGCCCTGGCTCTAAGTAAATTTACAACCAATTTCCCGATGACCCCTACCGCCGTAAGAGCAATACCAACCCAAAGCCCGATCTGGACGATATTTGTTTGCACCACGGGCCCGAGGCTATTCCATGCCTGATAGAGCCTCCCAAGGGCATTGGTGAGCGTTTGGACAGTAGGAATCATGGCTGTAGCCACGCTCAATTGAAAGGCCGCTGTAACCGTTTTGACCTTTTCCAACTCATCACTGACCACCCGGCTACGCTGGGCCGCGCCATGAAAGGCTAACGCCATAGGACCAGTGATCGCGGCCCCCAACATCAAAGCGGCGTTACTGATGTCATTTATCTGTCTGGCCATGTAGCGGGAATCGGATATAAACTTTTTGGCCATGGTGTTGAAATTCTTCGTCACTTCGTCCTTCAAACGGAAAATTATTTCCAAGACCCGATTATTCATTGTTCACTCTCTTTCCGGCAGATTGATATGCCCGTAACGCTTCCGCTTCCTTTTTGAAAAATTTTATTGCTTCAGATTCATAATACAAGGTCCACTCTCGAATAACCCGAGGGAGTTCCCCAACGCCCGCCTTCTTAATAGCCGCCGCCCGTTTTTTCAGCAACAGTGACCTCAAACAACAGGGTTAATTAACTTTAGGCGGTCATACGCCTAAAAAATAGTATAATGCCCAAAGGAGGCCACCATTGGAAACTAT